>JAEEGL011667369.1_pt1 | contig 39675 bp, 36 predicted proteins | sample 9134231 | NCBI WGS metagenome assembly JAEEGL01 (sample SAMN16246548, study PRJNA631951) | gut metagenome | biome: gut microbiome; feature: rumen; material: fiber-attached | host: Bos | place: Iran: Karaj | collected 2018-10
ATTCATAAGTTGTAAGAAATGGTATGACATCTTAAATGAAATTACAGAAATCCGCACTGGTTGCGGATTTCGTGAGAACATGATTCAGGAGTCAACCAAGCCCTATCGACGCAGTCGATTTAAATTGGCTTGGTTGATATATTCTTGAACAGCATGTTCAAGAATATATTTGAGGTGAGATAAAGTGGATTTTAACTATAATGGTTCAGATTTTTATCAGGGAGGCTGGCAGCCACAGCCGGATCCCCAGATAGAGAAGGAAAACAGGCAGAAGCTTACCCGCAGGTTTATAAGCGGTATTCTGGTAGGCTTTTTGTGCGCAGCACTTGGACTTAGTGCCTGTCTTATTGTTCTGATGTACAGAAATACAGTCATCAGAAACAGCATCAAACAGCCTGTCAGCGAGCTTTTGAATGAAACAACTCTTTCTAAGATTGAGTCTCTTGAGAATGTAATAGACACCTATTATTACAAAGAGGACATTGATAAGCAGGCAGAGGCCAACGGAATCTATAAGGGCCTCATGGATTCTCTCGGAGACCCCTACACTGTTTATTACACTGAATCAGAGCTTGAGAAGCTCATGAGCGATACCAAGGGCGTGTACTACGGTATCGGTGCTTATGTGAGTCTTGATACTACCATAAATATGCCAAGGATATCAGGTGTTATTCCGGGAAGCCCTGCGGAATCATCAAATCTTTGCATAAATGACGTGATATATGAAGTCGACGGCACTTCAACCCAGGGAATGACTCTGGAAGAAGTGGTTACCCTCATTAAGGGTGAGGCCGGAACACAGGTACACTTATCTCTGGTCAGAACCGGCGAAGCTGACAATGTTGAAGTGGATGTAACCAGAAGAGAAATCGAGGTTCCTACAGTCAATACCAAGATGCTTGAGGATGATATAGGATACCTTCAGATCACAGAGTTTGACGAGATCACCACATCACAGTTTATCGAGGGAATGGCAGATCTTAGAAGTCAGAATATAAAGGGGCTCATTATCGACCTTAGAAGTAACCCCGGCGGAAGTCTTGCTACAGTCTGTGATATCGCAAGACAGCTCCTTCCTAAGGGAAATATTGTTTACACAGAGGACAGGGACGGAAACAGGGAGAATTACACCTGCGACGGTAAAAATGAGATAGATATCCCTGTGGTTGTTCTGGTGAACCAGTACTCAGCCAGCGCTTCAGAGATTCTTGCAGGTGCGCTCAAGGACTACAAGAAGGCAACTCTTGTTGGAATCACCACCTACGGAAAGGGAATTGTTCAGCGTATCTTTGACCTTAGGGATGGAACTGCTGTTAAGATGACAGTAAGCAGTTACTTTACTCCTAACGGTATTAACATTCACGGAGTTGGTATTGCTCCCGATGTTGAGGTAGAACTTGATTCTGAGGCATATGCCAAGGATAAAACTGATAATCAGCTTGATAAGGCCATCGAGGTCATGAAAGATTTGCTTGACAAATAAAAACATCAATAGTAATATTTACGACTGTGCTCGTTTTGAGCACAGTCTTTTTTTATTCAATAATACTTTTTGCCCTGTCGGGCAGTTTTTTCCACTTGTTTGTTTTTAGATTTAAAGGAGAAAAAAGTGAGGATTAAGGCGTGTATTTGCACGGATTCAGGTCGTGCGCGAAAAATAAATCAGGATTCTGCCCTTGTGAAGGTGGCTAATACTAAAAAGCATGGACGAGTGTCTCTTGTTGCCGTTTGCGACGGTATGGGTGGATTGTCAAAGGGAGAAATTGCCAGTTGCAAAGCTATAAGAACATTGGAAACCTGGTTTCATGAGGAGCTGGTTCTTTTGCAGAATCTGGAGACCATGGAGCTCTGGGATGCAATTGAAGGGGCTTTCAGGAGAATGGTGGCCAGAATAAGCGGAGAACTTGGAAGATACGGAAAGCACAGGGGAATCAAACTGGGTACCACCATGACAGTTCTTTTTCAGATGGGAAACAGATACCTTTTGATGAACGTGGGAGATTCCAGGATATATGCCATACGAGGGAATGAAGTTACGAGGCTTACCAGAGATCACAGCGTTTTGCAGGATAAGCTTGATAAAGGCCTGATAACAGAGGAAGAGGCTGCAAGAGACAGTCAGAAGAATGTTCTTTTGCAGTGCGTGGGCTCTTTTGGAACGCCGATTCCTGAGATAAGGCGCGGAGAATTTACGGGAAACACCACCATAATTGCCTGCAGCGACGGATTTTGGAGAACCATGAAGGAGGATGAGCTCTATAAAAGGCTTTGCCCTCAGATGTGCGTCAGCGGAGAAGACATGCTGGTGGAGTGCAGGAAACTAGTGGATAGTGCCATGGATAGCGGTGAAGATGACAATATTTCAGTGGCGGCAGTTTGTATGGAGTTTTGATAAATATGGGAAATATTAAGATAATCAGAAAACTTGGAGAAGGCGGGAATTGCACGGCATTTCAGGGCTTGGATATGGAATCCGGCAATTTTGTCACCATAAAGAGAGCAAAGACCGAAAAGGATACCATGTCGGGCGTTAGGCTGGAGAGTCTTGAAAATGAGGCCAGGATACTGGCGGAGCTTGATAATCCGGGAATTCCTAAGCTCCTTCAGAGAAAGAAGGACATGATCATACTTGAACACATTCAGGGCATGAGCCTCGAAAAGTACATGTCATTAAATGGCCTTTTCAAAGAGAAAAAGGTGGCGGCCATCGCGTTGGAGCTGGCCGAGATTCTGAGATACCTTCATGGAAGACGTTGTCCCATTATTTACAGGGACTTAAAGCCCTCCAATATAATTCTCAAGCCTGATGGACACATTGTCCTCATAGACTTTGGAGCAGCCAGATTCTACGACTTCAAAGACCGATGTGATACCCAGAACATCGGAACTCTAGGCTTTGCGGCGCCCGAGCAGTTTGGTAATCTTGGACAGACTGATCCAAGAACTGATATTTACTGCTTTGGAATGACTTTGCTTAAGCTCCTTTCCGGAGTTGATACTCAAAACGGCGAGGAAATCTCAAGGCTCAAGCAGGACGGCATTAAGGGCGTATCGGATGAACTCATGCAGATCATTGATAAGTGCACCCGGCCGGACAGAGAGGACAGATTCAGGTCCATGCAGGAGCTTCAGGAGCAGCTTAGAATATATCCCGGTCGTCTGATGCGGAAGAGAGTTGTCGGAAGACTTAGAACCGCAGTGGTAGCAGCTGTAATTTCGTTGGTTCTTTCCGTATCCTTTATGTTTGCAGGCACTGTAAAGACCTACGCCTCGGAGGATGTGGCAAAGCGCCTTCCCTTCGTAAAGGAGCGCCTGGGAATCGCCCATGTGAGAATTGAAGCATTTTTGGAAGATAATTTAGGAGTGATAATTAAATGATAGTTTTTGCGTATACTTTTGCTCTCATTTTCCTGGCCCTGATGGCTATTCTGGGGCTGGGGAACCTGATAGCGGATTATTCCAAGGAACCTGCAGAGCTGACAGAAGGAAAAGCCACAGCCCAGATGTGCACCACAAGGCTTTTAGAAGCCGGAGACTTATCCGAAACCGTGGCCGAGGACGACTTCGTCATCGAGCAGGACCTGGTGTATACTTTCGATTCTTTGAATTTATAAGGCCTTTGGTTACTTGGTTCCTGCTTTGTGGGATGAATGGGGTGTAATGAAGAAAATAGCCCTCGACTACAGGTAAAACGCTTGATATGTCTAATCTGACTCGTAGTAATTTGGCATAAATGGTTAAGGCCTACGAGTTAGAAATTGGTTTTGTGTGAATATACTCGTAGAGTTTATAGATTTTTCTATAAAGATGTACATGTAAGAATATTGGAAATTGAATTTGCACTCGTAGGCTTGGCGAATTTTGTGCAAAAAAACTACGTGTAAAAGCTGGGAATATCTAGAGAGGACTCGTAGATTAAAATATACCAGGGAAAAGGATAATGGAAGATTATAGATATAAACTAAAAAAACAATTGACTGAAATAGATGAGCTTATTTCAAGAATAGAGAAAGATTTATCGAAGCTTAAAAACTTACCTGATAGCAGGATTATAGTCACTAAAAGTAATGGATGCGATCAGTATTACTGGCTGGATAAAGAAACTAAAAGCCGCAAGTATGCCAAAGTTGAAGAAATGCAGGCTTTGAAAAATGTGGCTCAGCGAGACTACGAGATGGAAATCAGCAAAAAACTGAAAAGAAACAGAGAAGAAATCATTAGGTTCCTAAAAAAGTACAATGTTGATGAAATCGAAACGATATATAGCAGGATGGCAGATGCCAGAAAAAAGTTGATAATTCCGGTTGTCGAACCCAACGAATTGTTTGTTGAAAAATGGAAAAATGTTGAGTATGAGCCAATGCCTATCTTTGATGACACAGAATTTTACTCAAACAACGGCATACGAGTAAGATCTAAATCTGAACTAATAATTGCAAATTTGCTGGAACAAAAAGAAATACCATATAGATATGAGTATCAGATAAATCTTCGAGGCGTCGGCACGGTGAGGCCTGATTTTATGTGTCTTAATATCAGGACCAGAGAAGAATTTATTTGGGAGCACTTTGGAATGATGGACAGCGTAAAATATGCTAATAAAACAGTTGAGAAAATAAACTCATACGAGCAAAATGGTTATTTTCCGGGTAAAAATCTGATAATGACATTTGAGACTTCTCAATGCGCTATTAGTTCCAACATAATTCAAAAAACTATTGATAAATATTTGATATGAATTCTGAAAAAACATATATTAAGACATTAGAGGGAAAGAGAAATCTATGTTACTAAAGACGGGTATGGAAGCACGTATGCAGGAGCAGCATATGATGTCTCTTTTTTAGGTGTTTTCTTTTTAAAAATGGTATAATTATTGTTCAAATACTACATGTATTTTTTCTAAGATAATGTCTGGTTCATGTAGTTTTTGGTTGAGATAGGATATGTTGAATTGCCATCTGGAGGCTATATGGATTTTAAACTTCACTCAGAATTCAAACCAACCGGCGATCAGCCACAGGCAATAAAAGAACTTGTAGAGGGCTTCAAAGCGGGAAACCAGTTTGAAACCCTGCTTGGTGTTACGGGTTCAGGTAAGACCTTCACCATGGCCAATGTCATACAGGCTCTGAACAAGCCCACGCTGATAATTAGTCACAATAAAACTCTGGCCGGGCAGCTCTACGGCGAGATGAAGGAGTTCTTCCCGGAGAACGCAGTGGAGTACTTTGTTTCATACTACGATTACTACCAGCCTGAGGCCTATGTTCCCCAGACTGATACCTACATCGCCAAGGATTCATCCATAAATGACGAGATTGATAAGCTCCGACTTTCTGCCACAGCGTCTTTGGCGGAGAGAAGAGATGTAATTGTTGTGGCCAGTGTATCCTGCATTTACGGTCTGGGCAGCCCTGAGGAATTCAAGGGAATGTCCATTTCTTTGAGACCCGGAATGCAGAAGGACAGAGATGATCTGATAAAAGACCTGGTGGCAATACAGTATTCACGTAATGACCTGGAACTCAACAGATGTAATTTCAGAGTTCGCGGCGATACAGTGGAGATCTTTCCGGCGAATGCGGATGAATATCTCATCAGGGTAGAATTCTTTGGAGATGAGATAGACAGGATCACGGAAGTTGAGCCGGTCACAGCTAAGGTTCACAGCGAACTGACTCACATCATGATCTTCCCTGCATCTCACTATGTTGTTCCACAGGAAAAGATAAATAAAGCCTGCGACAATATTGAAAAAGAGCTGGAGGAGCAGATCAAGTTCTTTAAAAGCGAAGACAGACTCATAGAGGCCCAGAGGATTTCCGAGAGAACCAATTTCGATGTGGAGATGATGAGGGAAACCGGGTTCTGCTCCGGCATTGAGAACTATTCAAGGCACCTCAACTTTATGCAGCCGGGAGAGCCCCCCCTTACACTTTTGGACTTCTTTGATAACGATTTTCTTATCATTGTTGACGAGTCCCATATGACCATACCTCAGGTGGGCGCCATGTATCACGGCGACAGAAGCAGAAAGACTACCCTGGTGGACTATGGCTTTAGATTGCCCTCTGCCCTGGATAACAGGCCCCTCAATTTTGAAGAGTTTGAGACACATATAGATCAGATGCTGTTTTGCTCTGCCACTCCGGGAAAGTATGAGGAGGAGCATGAACTTTTAAGGGCTGAGCAGGTGATAAGGCCTACAGGTCTTTTGGATCCTGAGATATCCGTAAGACCCGTTGAGGGCCAGATTGACGATCTTCTTGGGGAGATCAGAAAAGAAGTAAACAACAAGAACAAAGTCCTCATCACCACCCTGACCAAGAGAATGGCTGAGGACCTTACTGAATATCTGGCGGAGTCCGGAGTAAGGGTAAAATACCTCCATTCAGATATAGATACGCTTGAGAGAGCAGAAATCATAAGAGATATGCGACTGGACGTCTTTGACGTTCTGGTGGGAATCAACCTTCTAAGAGAAGGTCTTGATATCCCTGAGATTTCTCTTGTGGCCATCATCGATGCAGATAAAGAGGGATTCCTTCGTTCGGAAACTTCCCTGATCCAGACCATAGGCCGAGCAGCCAGAAACGCTGAGGGCCGCGTCATCATGTACGCCGACAACATGACGGATTCCATGAAGAAGGCCATCGAAGAGACTAAGAGACGACGCAGCATTCAGGAAAAATACAACGAAGAAAACGGAATCACTCCTCAGACCATCAAGAAGGCAGTTCGAGATCTCATTGCAGTAACAAAAGCTGTTGCAAAAGAAGAAGTCAAGTTTGAGAAAGATCCTGAGTCCATGAACCAGGATGAACTTGAAAAGCTCATCGGTCAGGTTCAGAAGAAGATGAAAAAGGCCGCTACAGAGCTGGATTTCGAGACTGCGGCAACGCTGCGTGATCAAATGATAGAGCTTAAAAAGATACTGAATGACCTCACAGAGGGCAAGTGATATAATTGCTGATAAAATATAGCAATTCGGAGAAAAATATGGCAGAAAATAGCAAGATGACCAAGAAAAATACCACAACCAAGAGGATTCTTCCGGCTGACATCCATGACTATATCAGAGTCAGGGGCGCCAATGAGCACAACCTCAAAAATGTCAGCGTCAAGATTCCCAGAGGGACACTGACTGTATTTACAGGCCTTTCCGGCTCAGGAAAATCCTCCCTGGCTTTTGATACTATTTTTGCTGAGGGCCAGAGACGCTACATGGAGTCTCTTTCCTCTTATGCAAGAATGTTCCTTGGGCAGATGGATAAACCAAATGTTGAGAGAATAGAGGGCCTTTCCCCCACTATCTCCATCGATCAGAAATCCACCAACAAAAACCCCAGATCCACAGTGGGAACAGTGACAGAGATATATGACCACTTCAGGCTTCTTTACGCCAGAATTGGTATTCCCCACTGCCCGAACTGCGGCCGTGAGATTCGCAGGCAGACCGTGGATGAGATGTGTGATCACATCATTTCCCTGGGAGAGGGCGCCAAGCTTCAGATTCTGGCGCCTGTAGTCAGAGGAAAAAAGGGTGAGCATGCCAAAACTCTGGACAGAGCCAAAAGAGCCGGCTATGTCAGAGCAAGAATTGACGGAAGCCAGTATGAACTCTCTGAGGAGATCAAACTGGATAAAAATATTAAGCATTCCATTGAGATCATCGTGGACAGAATTGTGGTCCATGAGGACAACGAAAACCTTAGAAGGAGACTTACGGACTCTGTAGAGAGTGCCCTGGCGCTGGCTGACGGGCTTCTTTTGGTGGATGTTGTTGACGGCGAGGAGCTCAGCTTTAGCCAGAACTTTGCCTGCCCTGATTGCGGCATAAGTATTGCAGAGATTGAGCCAAGAAGCTTTTCTTTTAACAACCCCTTCGGAGCCTGCCCTGATTGCTTTGGACTTGGCTACAAGATGGAATTTGACGAGGATCTTATGATCCCGGATAAAAAACTCTCTCTAAATGACGGATGCATTCAGGTTATGGGCTGGCAGTCCTCCAACAAGGAGGGAAGCTTTACCAATGCCACGCTGCGGGCTTTGGCAAAGGCCTATAAATTCAGCCTTGATACACCTTATCAGGATCTTCCTGTAAACGTAAGGCACATGCTGGTTCACGGCGCTGACAAGACCGTAATGGTCCACTATGAGGGCAGCAGAGGCGTGGGCGATTATCCCGTTCAATTTGACGGCCTCATCAAAAATGTGGAACAGAGGTACAAAGAGACCTTCTCGGAGAACATGAAGGCTGAGTACGAGGAGTACATGCGAATTACTCCCTGTCAGCTCTGCGGCGGACAGCGACTGAAAAAAGAGTCACTGGCTGTCACCATTGATGATAAGAATATTTACGAGATCACGTCCATGTCCATAGGTGAGCTTCACGATTATCTTGATAACCTGAGTCTCACAGAGCATCAGCAGATAATCGGCGCGCAGGTCCTCAAGGAAATAAGGGCAAGAGTGGGCTTCCTTATCGACGTGGGCCTTGATTATCTCTCTCTCTCCAGAGCCACAGGTACTCTGTCCGGCGGAGAAGCCCAGAGAATAAGACTTGCAACCCAGATCGGATCGGGTCTTTGCGGCGTCTGCTATATTCTGGATGAGCCCAGTATCGGACTCCATCAGAGGGATAACGACAAGCTTCTGAACACACTGAAGAACCTCAGAGATCTGGGCAATACTCTGATCGTTGTAGAACACGATGAGGATACCATGAGGGAGGCCGATTACATCGTGGATGTGGGCCCCGGAGCGGGTTCCCACGGCGGCAAGATCGTGGCAGTAGGCACCGCTGAGGAAATCATGCAGGTAAAAGAGTCCATTACCGGTCAGTATCTGGCAGGTAAACTCAAGATAGAGGTTCCTTCTGAGAGGAAAAAACCTACAGGCTTCCTTAAGGTCATTGGTGCAAAAGAGAACAACCTTAAAAATATAGATGTTGAGATTCCCCTTGGAGTCATGACAATAGTTACCGGTGTATCCGGCTCGGGAAAGAGCTCCCTTGTAAACGAAATACTTTATAAGCGCCTGGCAAAAGAACTTAACAGAGCCAGATGTATTCCGGGAAAGCACGACGATATTAAGGGCCTTGAGCAGGTGGATAAGGTTATTGCCATAGACCAGTCACCTATTGGAAGAACCCCAAGATCAAACCCCGCTACCTACACCGGAGTTTTTGACATGATAAGAGATCTTTTTGCCGGAACTCCTGATGCCAAGGCCAGGGGCTACCAGAAGGGAAGATTTTCTTTTAACGTCAAGGGCGGAAGATGTGAAGCCTGCGGCGGCGACGGAATCATAAAGATAGAGATGCACTTCCTTCCTGATGTATACGTTCCCTGCGAAGTCTGCGGCGGAAAGCGGTATAACCACGAGACTCTGGAAGTTAAATACAAGGGAAAAAGCATCTACGATGTGCTCAACATGACTGTAGAGGAGGCTCTCACATTCTTTGAGAATGTTAAGACAATAAAGCGAAAAATCCAGACACTGTATGATGTAGGACTTGGATATATTAAGCTGGGACAGCCCAGTACAGAGCTTTCAGGCGGTGAAGCGCAGAGAATCAAACTTGCCACTGAGCTCAGTAAGGTTGGCACCGGAAAAACAGTGTATATTTTGGACGAGCCCACCACGGGACTTCATTTCGCAGATGTTCAGAAGCTGGTAAAGATCATGCACAAGCTGGTTGAACAGGGGAATACTGTTGTAGTTATTGAGCACAACCTGGATGTCATTAAGACCGGAGACTATATCATAGATATGGGTCCCGAAGGCGGCTCCGGAGGAGGAACTGTAGTGGTACAGGGAACTCCCGAAGAGGTGGCAAAGTGCAAAAAATCCTACACTGGAGCTTACATTAAGCGAATGCTGAAATGATTTTTAAAGTATTTGCTAAAACATGCCGATATAAATAAAGGATAGCGGACCCCTTTTCAAGTTTTTTTATTTGGTTTATAATGGCAGTGATATTGTAACCTAGAATTATTATCCGCAATTATGCGCTAATATAATTGCTTTTTAACATTGAAAGGGGCACTTTTAAACTATGCAGTACGCAGATATTGGAATCGATTTGGGAACAGCCTCAGTTCTTGTATACATAAGAGGTAAGGGAGTAGTTCTTAAGGAGCCATCAGTTGTGGCTTATGACAGAGATACAGAAGAGATCAAGGCAATCGGAGAGGACGCAAGACTTATGCTTGGTCGTACTCCCGGTAACATCATCGCTGTAAGACCTTTGAGACAGGGAGTTATCTCCAACTATAAGATCACTGAGCAGATGATGAGATATTTCATCAAGAAGGCGATTGGTCGTAGAATTCACCGTAAGCCATTTATAGCTGTCTGTGTTCCAAGTGGAGCTACAGAGGTTGAGAAGAAGGCTGTAGAAGATGCTACAAGACTTTGCGGAGCCAGAGATGTTAAGACCATCGAGGAGCCTATAGCAGCAGCCATCGGAGCAGGAATCGATATTACAAAGCCTTGCGGAAACATGATCGTAGATATCGGAGGTGGTACTTCTGATATCGCCGTTATTTCACTTGGCGGAACTGTTGTCAGCACCTCAGTTAAGGTTGCCGGCGATGATTTTGATGAAGCAATTGTGCGTTATATGAGAAAGAAGCACAATCTTCTTATAGGTGATCGTACAGCAGAGGATATTAAGATCAAGGTGGGTTCAGCATACCCACGTGCTGAGAATGATTATATGGATGTTAGAGGAAGAAACCTAGTAACAGGTCTTCCCAAGACTGTAAGAGTGTCCTCAGAGGAGACAGAAGAGGCCCTCAGAGAGCCTACATCCCAGATCATTGAGGCTATCCACAGTGTACTTGAGAATACTCCTCCTGAGCTTGCAGCTGATATTTCTGCAAGAGGAATCGTTCTTACCGGAGGTGGAGCTCTTTTACGCGGACTGGAAGATCTTATTTATTCCAAGACAGGTATTAACACCATGACTGCTGAGGATCCTATGACCGCTGTTGCTATCGGAACAGGCCGTTATGTCGAGTTCATAGCAGGATACCACGAGGATTAAATAGACTGTTCACGGATAGAACAGACAACTGACCAGGATGGTAAGAGGATTATTGGATGGTAAAAGGTCTTTATACTGCTTACACAGGAATGATCAACGAACAGCACAGAATGGATGTGCTCACCAACAATCTTGCTAATGCCAACACAAATGGTTATAAAAAGGAAGGCGCAACAGCTCAGTCTTTCAAGGATCAGCTTGCGCTCAAAATACGCGACGTTACTGATGCCCCGTTCACTGCCCGTGGACTGGGCATTATTAATCCCGGCGTAAAGATTGGCGAAGGGTACGTTGACTGGAGCGAAGGTCCAATGAAGGAAACCGGCAATACCTTTGATATGGCTATCGGAGGCAGCGGATTCTTTGCTATTGAATACACCAACAAGGCTGTAAATATCGAGAGAGACCAGGAAGGGGTGACTAACATCATGTACACCCGCGATGGAGATTTCACCCTGACCCAGGAAGGTGTTCTGGTGACTCAGGATGGAGACTTTGTTCTCTCTGACAGAAACAGACACATTGAGATTAATCCTTCTCTTCCTGTCGAAATAAGCGTTACAGGAGACGTCATTCAGGAAGGAAGAGTTGTGGCAACCATCGGTGTCTTTGATTTTGAAAAGACCATATATCCGGACGGGAGGTATACTTATAACAATCTTGAACACTACGGCGAGAATATGTATATTCCTGTGGATGACGCCGGAGCCACTAAGGGAACAGGCCAGGTCTATGCAGGATTTCTCGAGCAGTCCAATGTTTCCGTGGTGGATGAAATGGTTACCATGATCGCAGTTCAGAGAAACTACGATACAAACCAGAGAATGATTACCACAATTGATGAAACCCTTGATATAGCAGTTAATCAGTTGGGTAGATTATAATTAATAGTTTTTTTATAATTTCCGGTGGATAAGCTGCCGATAAATACCATAGCGGGAGGTATACTCTATGGTTAGAAGCTTATGGTCAGCAGCAACAGGAATGAACGCTCAGCAGACAAATGTGGATACTATATCCAACAATCTTGCTAACGTTAATACTACAGGTTATAAAGCACAGGGAGCGCAGTTCAAATCCCTTTTATATCAGGAACTTCAGACAGTAACAACTACAGCTAATGGAGCTCCAAAACCCACCAACTCTCAGGTTGGTCTGGGTGTAAGAACTTCTTCCATAAATCAGTTCTTTAGCCAGGGCTCATTTTTGAATAATGATAACCCTGCAGCCCTTGCCATCAGTGGCGACGGATTCTTTGCTTACAATGATACCGAAGGTAAGCCTCTCTACACCAGAAACGGTAACTTTACCTGGGCGCTGAATGAGGGTGGCAACGGACTTTGTCTTACTACAGCAGAGGGAAATAAGGTTCTTAGCATTAACAATACTCCTATCGAGATTCAGGGCAATCAGTACGTAGCCAGCAGAATTACCATCGATGGCGAAGGAAAGATTTATTATCCCGATGATCAGGGAGTTCCACAGCCTCTTAACAATCTTCAGGTTGGACTGTTCCAGTTTAGGAACAGAGAAGGTCTTGAAAGAGTTGGAAGCGCATCCTGGAGAGAGACTGCAGCCAGCGGCCCGGTTATAAATGAAAATAATGCAGCCAATGGTATTCAGAGGAGTTCAATAGTTCAGGGCTACCTTGAGGGCTCCAATGTAAATGTTGCAACTGAAATGGTTAACCTTATAGTTGCACAGAGAGCATACGAGATGAACTCAACAGCTATCCAGACAACAGATGAGATGATGCAGACTGCTAACGGTCTTAAGAGATAATTTTTTTAAGAAAGTGATGTAGAAAATGGCAGGATTAGATATTTCCGGACTTAGCGCCACAGCTTTAACTGAATATGCTGCCAGCGAAAGCAGAAATGCCGCCACAGCTGCTCTTCAGAAAAAACTGCAGAATGTCTCCGATAAGACACCGGACGATGAACTGTGGTCTGCCTGCAAGAGCTTTGAAGCCTATTTTCTTGAGCAGATGTTCAAAGAAATGCAAAAGTCTGTGGATTCATTGAAGCCTGAGACCAATGATAAATCCACACAGACTCTGGTGGATTACTTCAAGAATGAGACCCTGCAGGAGCTTTGTGCTACTTCAGTTGACACCCAGAGTAACGGCTTTGCCCAGATGCTCTATGAAAACTTAAGGCGCAATTACGATATTCCTGAAGCTTCTCCTGAGGTTTCGGAAGTGTCTGAGACTGAGCAGTGATTAGATGTTCATTATAGCGATTATAACAAGTGCGAAAACTCGTACAGTTCTTAAGAAATCTTAAGAATTGCACGAGTTTTATTATGTTATAATGTTACCTGTTATGGAAAGTGAAAACATTGTTATCAAAGGATATATAGAAAAATACCTGTTTAAAAATCCGGAAAACGGATACGGGGTCATAAATCTCATTGCCGAGGAAGATGAAGTGGTATGCACCGGTGTCTTCAGAGATGCTGATGTTGGTGATACTCTGGAAGTAACCGGAACTTTTGTGGTGCACAAGGCCTACGGAGAGCAGTTTAAGGCCAGCTCCTTCAAGATCGTCATGCCGGATGATGCCATTTCCATGCAGAGATATCTTGGTTCAGGAGCCATAAAAGGCATCGGAGAAGCTCTGGCGGCAAGGATCGTGAAAAAATTCGGAGATGAGACCTTCAGGATCATAGAGGATGAGCCGGAGCGCCTGGCAGAGATCAAGGGAATCAGCGAAAAGAAGGCCAGAGACATAGCTATTCAGATGGCTGAGAAGCGCGAAATGCGTGATGCCATGATCTTTTTGCAGCAGTACGGCATCAGCAACACACTGGCTGTCAAAGTGTTTAATAAGTACGGCAGCAGGATTTATTCCATCATCAAGGAAAATCCTTATCAGCTTGCGGATGATATCAGCGGAGTTGGTTTTAAGACCGCAGATGAGATAGCAGGCAAGGTTGGTATCAGGGTTGACTCGGAATATCGCATCAAATCCGGTATTCTTTACACTCTTTTACAGGCTTCCCAGGATGGAAATACTTATCTGCCCATGGAGGAGCTGGTATCCAGAACGCTGGAACTACTTCAGAGAGGACCGGAGAGAATTGCTGACAATGAGATAGTCAGGACTCAGATCGGCAACCTCATGATGGAGAGAAAGCTTGTCTGCAAGACCGATAATGAGGTATACGCTGCAAGCTATTACTACAAGGAACAGGGCTGCGCAGCCAAGCTCCACGAACTCAATCTGACTCAGCATTTCAGTGAATATGAACAGCAGCAGTGTCTTGACAGCATTATGGAAATAGAGCGCAGGAAGGATATCCATCTGGATGACCTCCAGCGAACAGCGGTGTTAAAGAGTATTTCAAACGGAGTTGTCATAATCACCGGAGGACCGGGTACAGGAAAGACCACCACCATAAATACCATAATTGATTACTATGCGGGACAGGGGATGGATATTCTGCTGGCGGCGCCTACGGGACGAGCTGCCAAAAGGATGACAGAGGCCACAGGCTACGAGGCCAGGACCATCCACCGTCTTCTTGAGGTGTCCGGAAAGGTATCTGAAGAGGATGATGAGAGAGGAACGATCCATTTCGAGAAGAATCAGGACAATCCTCTGGAAGCGGATGCCATAATCATCGATGAGATGTCCATGGTGGATATTCACCTCTTTTACGCCCTGTTAAAGGCGCTGCTTCCCGGAACGCACCTTATTCTGGTGGGCGACAGCTCTCAGCTTCCCAGCGTTGGTCCTGGGCAGATTTTGTCGGACCTCATAGCCAGTGAGAAATTTCCCACCATCATACTTAAGAAGATTTTCAGGCAGGCCGAAGAGAGCGACATTGTAATGAATGCTCACAGAATACACAACGGCGAAAAACCTGTGCTGGACAATAAGAGCAAGGACTTTTTCTTTCTGGAGAGAAGTGACAGCGGCGTCATTTACAAGCACATGATAGAGCTCATAAAGGACAAGCTTCCCGGATATGTGCAGGCAGACCCTTATGATATCCAGGTGCTGACTCCTATGAAAAAAGGACCGCTTGGAATAATAAAGCTCAATGAAATCCTTCAGAAATATCTCAATCCCCCAAGCCCTTCCAAGAAGGAACACTATTACGGCGACCAGGTTCTTCGGGAAGGGGATAAGGTCATGCAGATCAAGAACAATTATCAGGTGGAATGGAAGGTTCTTGGTAAGAACAACATCGAAGTAGACTCCGGGCTTGGTGTTTTTAACGGCGATATGGGCATAGTCAGGGAGATAAATGAATACTCACAGGATGTGGTGGTGGAGTACGATGAGAAGAGAATGGTGAGATATCCCTTCTCAGAGCTCGACGAGATTGAGCTATCCTACGCCATTACCATACACAAATCTCAGGGCAGCGAATATCCGGCCATAATTGTACCCATACTGAGCGGCCCAAGAATGCTTTTGAACAGGAACCTCTTGTACACGGCGGTGACAAGAGCCAGAAAGACTGTATGTATCCTGGGAAGCAGGGAAACAGTGTATGAAATGGCAGCTAACGCTGAACAGTTAAAGCGCTACACGGGACTTAAAGACAGGATAATAGAATTTTTTGATGCAGCTTCTGAAGAATGAACTTAAAAATGTAGGAAAAACCGCCATTTCCATAGTTTATCCCCAGAGATGCCCTGTCTGCGACGGCGTGGTTGGAATCTTTGCCGGGGACAGGCTGATACACGAAGAATGCAGGAAAAAGATCGGATTCATAACCGGAAATACCTGCATGAAGTGCGGCAAGCCTCTTTCGGGAAAGGATTCTGAGCTGGAGTACTGTCTTGACTGCCGCAGGATGAACCATGTTTTTGACCGGGGCTTTGGAGCCTTTGAGTATAGAAGCATTTCCGGATCCATATATCGATTTAAATACATGGGCAGGCAGGAATATGCCGAGTTCTATGCCCGGGAGATTGCATCAAGGTACGGCAAAAGAATAAAGAGGCTCGGTGTGGAGGCCATTGTTCCGGTTCCTATGTTTAGGGAAAAAGAGCGCAAAAGAGGCTACAATCAGGCCGAAGTTCTGGCGGCCGGGCTGTCGGAAAAACTTGGCATTCCTCTTGAGAAAAACCTTATAAAAAGGACCGTTGATACCCTTCCCATGAAGCAGCTGGATGCTCGTGGAAGGCGCATTAATTTGAAAAAAGCTTTTAATATATCCCGAAATGATGTAAAATTTAAGTGCATACTAATTATCGATGACATCTATACAACTGGAAGTACTATTGACGAGATCGCCCATGAGTTTCGGATTGCGGGAGTTCAGAGAATATATTTTCTCACACTTGCAATCGGGCAAACTACTTAAAATATACGGAGGTCACTTTATGAACTTACGGAATTGTGCAAGATGCGGTAAAATGTTTAACTACATTGGAGGACTGGCACTTTGTGAGCCTTGTAAGAAGGCGCTAGAAGATGACTTCCAGACTGTTAAGCAGTACATTGTCGATAATCCAAGTGCCGGATTGAAGGAAATATCTGAGGAATGCAAGGTTACTACCAAGCAGCTTCAGCAGTGGATCCGTGAAGAACGTCTTATGTTCTCTAAGGATTCTCCTATTAAGTTGCAGTGCGAGAACTGCGGTGAATTAATAGAAACAGGAAGATTTTGTGCAAAATGTAAGGCTTCCATGGCAAATACTCTTAATAACACATTTGCTAAACCAAAGCCACAGCTTCAGCAGCCTGTTAAGAAGGAAACAAAGGCTGGAATGCGCTTCCTGGATACATAAGGAGCAGCAATGATAGATGAAGAGAAAGTCATTTTGATGACCAAAATGGCTGCATTTATAGATCGGGAAGGCAAGAAAAACGATGCAATAAATACATACTTTAGAAGCGACTATGTTGGCTTTAATGTTTTGAAATCCATCATAAGCGCCACCATTGTTTTTGGTATCTGCCTCGCGACCTATGTGCTCTGCAAGTTTGAATTTGTTCTGTCAAACATTTATAATACTGATAATTTGTTGGCTATAGGCAGGAGGTTTCTTGTATACTACCTCCTGCTTGTTGGCGTGTATTCTCTTGTGTCATATGTCGTTTATTCGTATCGATATTCCAAAATGCGTGGAAGTATGAAGGCATATTATGCAGATTTAAAAAAGCTTGCCAGAATGTATGAAAAAAAGGATTGATTAAATATGACTTCATTACTTGAATTTAAGCAGTACATTACGAGATTTTTTGTAAGAAATGAGACGTATCTTTCATATGTCTGGAAATTTCTTTTAGCATTTATTTCCATATCTGTTATAAAGAGCAGGCTGGGATATATGCAGCCTCTTAATAATATGGCCATAATTCTCATGGCTTCTTTGTTGTGCGCTATCATGCCTGCCAACTTTATAGTACTTGTGGCTGCTGCTTTCATTCTTGGCCATCTGTACTCGCTGGCTGTTGAGAGCGCGATTATCGCTGCCATAATTTTCCTTTTGATGTTCCTTCTCTACTTCAGATTTTCACCAAAGGATACGCTGGCAGTTCTGCTTACACCTATTTTCTTTATGATGCATCTTCCCTATGTAGTTCCTCTTGCTATGGGACTTTTGGGAAATCCGGCATCCATGGTTTCAGTGGCATTTGGTATAGTAATTTATCACATGCTCACTTTCTTTTCCTCCAACGTAACCACTATCGGTGGTGATCCTCAGGAGGCAGCCAACCAGTTCCAGCAGGTGCTGGTGGGAATTCTTGGAGATAAGTCCATGATGGTTATGATAGTAGCGTTTGCTGTTACTATCGTACTTGTATATATTGTTCGCAGATCCTCTATTGATAACTCCTGGAAGATCGCCATTGCAACAGGCGCCATAAGCCTGATCGTCTGCATACTTATCGGCGATATGGTCTGCGAGACCAACATTTCACTGTTCGGAGTGGTTATTGGCAGTGTTGTATCTGCCGCTCTGATGCTGATCGTTGAGTTCTTCGCATTTAATGTTGACTACAGCAGGACTGAGAAGGTTCAGTTTGAAGATGATGATTATTACTACTATGTGAAAGCTGTTCCTAAGGTAACTGTTTCTATTCCTGACAGGAGAGTTAAGAGGATAAATCGAGCTAAGGAAAGGCGCAGGTAATATAGATAAATTTTATGCAGCAGATTGATTTTCTTTTAGATTTTAATCGAACAAGTCTGCACATGCCGAGTGTGAGAATTCCTGATGTTCTGGAAATAATAATCATTGCGTTTCTGGTATATCACATTCTGGTCTGGGCTAAGGATACCAGGCTATGGTCTCTGTTAAAGGGGGTCATAGTTATTCTTGTGTTTATACTTATTGCGGCTTTATTTAACATGACAACCATACTCTGGATTGTCGAAAGAGTCGTTGGTATAGCCTTTATTGCCATAGTGGTAATCCTTCAGCCGGAGCTTAGAAAGGCATTGGAGGAGTTGGGAAGAAAGAACTTTTTCTCCAGTATGTTTTCTCTTGGAGATGACAGAACAGAGGGAAGATTTTCCGATAAGACTTTAAATGAGATAACCAGGGCCTGTGTGGAGATGGCTAAGGTTAAGACAGGTGCTCTTATTGTAATCGAGCAGAACCATCCGCTTACAGAGTATGAGCGCACCGGAATTGATGTAGATGCTATTGTTACAAGTCAGCTTTTGATCAATATATTTGAGCATAATACACCGCTTCATGATGGAGCAGTTATTATCAGGGGTGACAGAATAACTTCTGCCACATGCTATCTTCCGCTTTCTGATAACATGGGAATTGGAAAAGAGCTTGGAACAAGACACAGAGCCGGTATCGGCGTCTCAGAATCCACGGATTCTATGACAATAATAGTTTCCGAGGAAACCGGTAAAATAAGTGTGGCATATGAGGGAGAGCTTGAGAGAGCTGTTGACAGTGACAGACTCAGAGAACGCCTCAGATTTATACAGAATAAACACAAGGCCGAGACTTCTGTGAAGCACTTCGCCAGAAAGGCAAGGGCAAAGAAATGAAGAAATTAACGGCCAATTGGGGATTAAAACTAGCTTCACTTATATTTGCTGTGCTGATCTGGTTTTTTGTTACCAACATAAACGATCCGGTTATTTCGGTTAGATATACGAATATTCCGGTATCTTTGAAGAATACCAATCTGATTACAGATCAGGGACAGATTTATACCGTTCTGGACAACAGTGATGTGATCAACTCTGTGACCATTTATGCGCCCAGAACAGTTATCGATTCACTGACACAGAATAACGTGGTGGCAACTGCAGACGTACAGGATCTCTCAAGTCTTAATACCGTCAGCATAAATGTAGACACCAACAAGTACAGAGACAAGATCGACAGAATTGTTCTGAGTTCAGATGTTGTGAAACTCAGCGTAGAACGTAAAGCCACCAAGACACTGGCACTTACAGCCACAACTTCAGGTGTTCTCAGTGAGGGATACGTCATTGGTGATGTTTCTACTGAACAGAACATGATCAGGATCAGCGGACCTGAATCCATAGTGAACAAGGTGAGCAAGGCATCAGTAGACGTAGATGTCACAGGATTCACCTCCAACATTGGAACAGATGCTGATATCGTGCTGTATGATAACGAAGGAAATCCTATAGAATCTCTTCAGTCCCTTACCATGAACATAAAGACTGTAAGAGTGAATGTAGTGATCTATGAGACAAAGTATGTTCCGGTGACATATTCGATAACCGGTGAACCGGCTGCAGGTTATGCCCTGACCGGTGAGATAGAGAGTAATCCTGAGGAAGTACTGATTGCAGGAAGAAGTAACATCATTGCTTCAGTCAACGAAATCAGGGTTACGGATGACAGTCTCAATGTATCGGGATATACCGGTAATCTGACATCCACTGTGGACCTGAGCAGATTCCTCACATCGGGAGTTTATTTCGGGGACAAGGAGTTTAGCGGAACGGCTTCAGTCGTAGTTCATATAGGTCCGATTGTTGATAAGACACTGGATATCAACATCAGAAGTATTGAACTGGATGACGGCATAGAAGGCTTCAACATAAAGATTGATGATGGCGAATATGACAGGGTTTCATTGACTGTACAGGGGTTGCAGTCAGCTCTTTCGGGAGTAAATGCATCTGTCATTTCCGGAACTGTGGACCTGAGCAACTTGAAATCTCAAGCGGGAGCAGGGGATCTTAAGGATGGCACCTTCAGTGTACCGGTTAACTGGAATCTTCCTAACGGAGTCAGTGTAAAGAATCCGGTAGAAGTATATGTTACCGTTGAGAAAGAGGAGTAAGCGACAGTTTGTGCAAGAGGAGGTAATACTCTAAAATGGTAAGTCAGAAAGTTGTAATCACTAACCCAACAGGGTTACATTTGCGACCTGCTGGTAACCTTTGCAAGGTTGCCATGAATTATAAGTCCCACATTACATTCAGCTATGGCGAGAATACTGCCAATGCAAAGAGTGTACTTAGTGTCCTGGGGGCGTGCATTAAGTGTGGTGACGAATTGGAATTTAAGTGCGAAGGTCCCGACGAAGAGGAAGCTATGGAGGCATTGGTAAGCGCCATAGAGAGTGGCCTCGGAGAATAAAGACTAGAGAGGATTTAGGTAATGAAAAAGTTTAAGACACTGTTATTAGCGGGAATTACCGCGGCAATGATTGTAGGATGCGGAGAGTCCGCTGATGACGCTGTGGTTGGAATCAGCATTGAGAAACTTGAAGATGTAGCACCTATTGTTGAGGCTACCACAGAGGTAACTGTGGAGGAGGAAGTTAATGAAGACCTTCCACCACGCGACGGAATGGTAAGAAGCTATTTTACCAATGAATGGGTTGATGAATCCATCAACACAAACAGACCACTTGCTGTAATGTATCCAATTAACAAAGAGGCTCAGCCACAGTACGGACTTAGCAATGTCGCAGTATTCTATGAGATCATGGAAGAGGGCAGCATGAGCCGTCAGATGGGAATCCTCGAGGATTGGGCTAACCTTGATAGAATCGGTAACATCAGAAGTATTCGTGATTATTTCATATATGCAGCTTTAGAGTATGATCCTATCGTTGTTCACTACGGCGGACCTGAGCTCTATGTAAAGGGCGTTTTAAACGGTTCTAACAGACCTGAAGGAAAAGACGATGTTGACAACTTAAATGGTGTCGGTGGAGTAATGGGATCAGATTACGGCGCATTTTTCCGTGTTCCTGAGGGAAGTACCTCTGAGCACACTGCTTTCACTGACGGAGCGCATGTTTCATCTGCTATCGAAAAGGCAGGCTTCTCAGTTACACACAGAGATCAGTTTGAGGGACAGCCTCACTTTAAGTTTACAGGCGTAACAGAGCCTAATACTTTAGATCAGTATGCAAATGCTATTGATGCAACAGAAATCAACATGGCATCAAGCTTCCCTGTAACAAAGTCAGCACTTTCCTATGATGCAGAAAAGGAAGTATATTTAAAGACTCTTTACGGCAATCCTCAGAAGGATGCGGTAACAGGCGAACAGCTTTCATTTGCAAATGTCATCATTCAGAGAACTTATCATGAGGTAAGAGATGATAACGGATATCTTGCTTACCAGATGCATGACACCACCAGAGATGGATACTTCATTACCAAGGGTAAGATGATCCACATTACCTGGGAGAAGAAGTCTGATTATGATCCAACTACATACTATGATGACAACGGTGAAGAGATTACATTGAACACAGGAAGAACAATGATCTTTGTTGTTCAGGAAAAGGGCGGTTCTTTCTCTAAATTCGATATTAACGGTGTGACATACGCTGAATAATTATAAGTTCGCAGTTATAATCGGGCGGCAGAAATGCCGTCCGTTTTGGGCTAATCCATGGAAAGGTGATAAAAGAATGGAAAAGATAATAGTAACAGGTTGCAATGGACAGCTTGGAAGAGCAATTAATAAGGAACTTAATAAAAGTGGGAATTATGAGCTTGTAAATACAGATGTTTTTGAGGGCGAGGGAATCATACCACTTGATATTTCAAATGTAGATGCAGTTATTAAACTGGCTAAGGAGGTAAAGCCCTCTGCCATTGTTAACTGTGCAGCTTATACTGCTGTAGACAAGCAGGAGTCAGATGTGGATCTTTCCTACAAGATTAATGCCATCGGGCCTAGAAACCTTGCTATTGCTGCCACAGAAGTGGGCGCAAAGCTGGTACATGTTTCCACAGACTATGTCTTCGAAGGCAATGGAACAAGACCATATATCGAGTTTGATAAGACAGGACCTGTAAGCGTATATGGTAAGACAAAGCTCGCAGGAGAAGAGTTTGTTAAGCAGTTTGCTGACAGATTCTTTACCATAAGAACAGCATGGCTTTACGGAGATGGAAAGAACTTTGTAAAGACAATGCTGGGTCTTTCTGAGAAATATGATGAGGTAAGTGTTGTTAAGGATCAGCTGGGAACACCTACAAGCACTTTAGAGCTTGCCAAGGCCATTGCTTATCTTATTCCAACCGATAACTATGGAACATTCCATGGAACCTGTGAAGGCTCCACAAACTGGGCAGATTTCACTGAAGAAATCTTCAGACTTGCCGGAAAGAAGACAAGGGTTAAACATGTAACTACTGAAGAATATCTCTCCAAGAATCCTCAGGCAGCTCCACGTCCTGCTTACAGTATCTTGGAGAACTATATGCTCAAACTTACAACAGATTTCTCATTTGCAGACTGGCATGATGCAATTGATGTATATCTTAAAGAGCTGCTGTAATTCATGCCCATGTTTAGATTGGAGTTATAATGCTATTTTTTAATGAGTTATTTAGCAACAAGATACTGATAGCGGCCTTCTTCGGATGGTTCATTGCGCAGGTATTAAAAACAATTATTTACATTCTGGTGAACAAAGAGTTTAATTCAGAGAGGCTCCTGGGAGATGGCGGAATGCCTAGCTCACACTCAGCTACTGTTATGGCTCTTGTAACCTCAACCTGTTATTATTATAGCCCTGCAAGTTTTGAATTCGCCATTGCCGGCGTACTGGCCCTTATAGTAATGCATGATGCAATGGGAGTAAGACGCGAGACCGGCAAGCAGGCTATAGTTATCAACAACATGATGGAGTGGTTTTCTGAAATGGGGAGCGATATTCCTGTGGAGCAGAAGCTTAAGGAATTTGTAGGCCATACACCACTTCAGGTGTTATTCGGAGCTCTTCTTGGAATAGTTGTAGGCTACACTGTTTGTGTGGCGATGTGAGTAATTATTGGAGAAAACTGTAATATATGCTTGTTGTCGCAGCTATATGGATTTATGTACTTATAACTACATACTTGATTGGCTACGCCTTTTTGCAGATTGTTTCCTCTTTTGACTTCATGCAGACAGAAAAAATCAAAAGAGGTAAAAACAGCAAAAAGAAATATAGTGCACATTATCAGGCCAGCTACATCGTTGCGGGTCTGGTGATAGCGACAATTTATGCGCAGTTTATGTCCCTTTTCATGGGAATAGGATTTGGCGCAAATCTAATTATGGCTTTAGTCTGCCTGGCTATAGCCGTATATTTCAAAGATGACCTCATTGGTGAGGTTAGCGAGATATATAGAATTATGGCATCTAAAAAGAATTATATATTCTTTTTGTTGATATATTTTATTATGGCCTATGGCACCGCCCACGGCATAATGCACTACGATTCAGATCTTTATCATGCCCAGGCAATACATTGGATCGAGGATTATGGCATTATTAAGGGTCTTGGAAATCTCCATGTGAGACTGGCCTATAACAGTTCATCTTTTGCCCTTTCAGCCCTTTATAGTCTGGCTTTTCTGGGAGGACAATCTTTTCACGTAATGGCGGGCTTTTTTGCCCTGCTTCTTTCCTGGCAGTGCCTTGATATCAAGGATATATTCAGAAGAAGACACTTTGTGCTTTCTGATTTCGCCAGGGTTATGGCAATTTACTATCTCTTCACAATTTATGATGAAATGGTGGCTCCTGCCTCTGATTATTATTTATCCGTAATGGTCTTTTATATTATCATCAGATGGCTGGATCTCAACGTGAGACATGAGCACTCTATTCTGCCCTATATTTTGCTTTCTCTGACAGGAGTATACGCTGTTACCATAAAGCTGTCAGCGGCTCCGATACTGCTTCTTTCTGTAATTCCTATCTACAAACTTGTAAAAAGAAAAAACATCAAAGCTCTTGTTACTTCTGTGATTATGGGCTTTGTCATTGCCATACCATTCTTTATTAGAAACGTGATAATTTCCGGATGGCTCTTATACCCGGTTACATTCCTGGATTTCTTTAACTTTGAGTGGGAGATTCCTGCGGGAGTAGCCCAGTACGATGCAAAAGAAATAAAGACCTTTGGAAGAGGATACACCGATGTGGCACAGTATGGTGACATGCCGATATCCCAGTGGATACCCAACTGGTTTTCCTCTATTGGTGGAATGAATAAGGTGATGTTAATTCTTGATATAATAGCAGTAGTTATCTATGCAGCCTGCTTTATCTACTTCATTATTCTGGCCATAGGCAATACTGCCGGCAGGAAAAAATATGAGGGTGAGAATAAAGTATTTAAGCTTAGCCACAGGAGCATGGTGAATCTGGCAGATTTTCTGACCATAGGAGGAACCATGGTGGGATGCCTTATATTCTGGCTCTTCAGCGCTCCTCTCATAAGATATGGAATTGTGTATGTGTGCCTCACCTTTGCCATTGTTCTTGGAAGGATTTTTATCCATTTTTATAACAAGATCGACTGGAACAAGGATGTGGCGAACTGGATTTTCAGGACCGTGGCCACATTGATATGCCTGTGGGTGGCGTACAAGGGCTTTAACCTCGTGGTAGACGATATTCCAAGATTTAATCCCAGCTACCTGGTGAGACAGCAGGACTATGGAACCTATGAGACTGACACCTTCACGGTGGGAGATGAAGTTTTCTACTATCCTTTGGAGGGAGATCGGATTGGATATTATGCTTTTCCATCGGCACCAAAGAATATGAGCTTAGAAATAAAATTTCTGGGATCAAATATAAATGACGGATTTAAATCAATTAGTAATTGATAAAAAGTTTCTAAAATAAAAAGAAACATGATTAACATAGTCTTAAAAAAGTCTTAAAACCCTGTATTTTACTGGATTTAGGCGCGAAATAAAGTATCATTAGTTTATAGAAACTGTTGTGTTCTATGAATGGGGAGATACTTTTATGAAAAAATATTTCGTGTCCGTGGCAATGATTTTTGCCATGTGTATTTGGTTACTTCCTATAACAGCTAAGGCGTCCAGTGAAGAGGATGTCCTTGCGTATATAAATGCTGAGAGAGAGGCCAATGGCCTTGAGGCTGTGGCAATGGATGAAGATCTCCAAAAGGTGGCAGCCATAAGAGCACAGGAGTGTTCCGTGAAGTTCTCGCATTACAGACCCAACGGAAAACTCTGGAGTACAGTATCTAAGCTTACCAATGGTGAGAATCTTGCTCATGCTGTTAACCTCAATCAGCAAAGGCCTGAGAATGTGGTATATGCCTGGATGCTCAGCCCGGGACACAAGGCAAACGTACTTGGCCAGAACTACAGTGCAGTGGGTATATCCTATTACTGCAAGGAAAATGACGAGACTTTCATTGTCTGTGAATTTAGATGAACAAAGCGGCTATTGCCAGACTGACAATAGCCGCCTTTTTTGTGTTCAAAATTATCTCTCAGCACGCATTGGATTGTTAAGGAAATCCTCGTAAGCAAGCCTTATACCATCATCAAGCTCGGTGGTGTAAGTCCAGCCAAGGGATTTTGCCTTGGATACATCCAAAAGCTTTCTTGGAGTTCCGTTTGGCTTAGTGGGATCCCATTTGATCTCTCCCTTATAACCAACAATAGCTGCTACCTTCTCGGTAAGTTCCTTGATGGTGAGTTCTTTACCTGTTCCGGCATTAACGGTCTCATCTCCGCTGTAGTTGTTCATAAGGAAAACACAGAGGTTTGCAAGGTCATCTACATACAGGAACTCACGAAGAGGACTTCCGTCACCCCAGCAGGTAACATAGGGGAGATTCTGCTCTTTTGCTTCATGGAATCGTCTGATAAGAGCAGGAAGTACATGTGAGTGTGTGGGATGATAGTTGTCGTTTGGACCGTAAAGATTTGTAGGCATAACTGAGATGTAATCAGTTCCGTACTGCTTGTTCAGGTACTCGCAGTACTTAAGACCGGAAATCTTTGCAAGGGCATAGGCTTCATTAGTTTTCTCAAGCTCAGAAGTAAGAAGGCAGTTCTCCTTCATGGGCTGAGGAGCCATTCTTGGATAGATGCAGGAAGAACCCAGGAACTCAAGCTTCTTACAACCATTTCTCCAGGCTGCGTTAATTACATTCATTTCCAGAATCATGTTCTCATACATGAAATCTGCAAGAGCTTCGGAATTACCCATGATTCCACCAACCTTAGCAGCTGCAAGGAAAACATATTCAGGCTTTTCCTCTTCAAAAAACTTTTCAACCTGATCCTGACGTGTGAGATCAAGCTCTTTATGAGTACGGGTTATGATGTTGTTATAACCCTGTTTGTTTAATTCTCTGACTATGGCAGAGCCAACCATACCTCTGTGGCCTGCAACATAGATCTTAGCATTCTTTTCCATTACATTGCCTCCGGATTGCAATAATTACTTATCAATACCCTTCTCAAGGAACTCAGCAAGGTTGAATTTAACGTGCTCGTTTGCTCTTTCTACTGCAACCTTCTTCATGTCGTGCTCAACCATGATACGTACGAGATCCTCGAAAGATGTGGTCTGAGGATTCCAGTGGAGCTGCTCTTTAGCCTTTGTAGGGTCGCCTAAAAGGTTTACAACGTCTGTAGGTCTGTAGAAATCCTTGGATACTTCAACAAGAACCTTACCTGTAGCCTTGTCGTAACCCTTTTCGTCAGCGCCTTCGCCCTTGAATTCAAGTTCGATTCCTGCATAGTGGAAAGCAAGCTGAGCAAATTCACGTACTGAGTGCTGAACACCGGTAGCAATAACGAAATCTTCAGGCTTGTCGTTCTGAAGGATCAGCCACATACACTCAACATAGTCCTTGGCATAACCCCAGTCACGAAGGCTGGAAAGATTTCCGAGATAAAGCTTATCCTGCTTGCCCTGAGCGATTCTGCTGGCAGCAAGAGTGATCTTTCTTGTAACGAAGGTCTCACCACGTCTCTCTGACTCGTGGTTGAAAAGAATACCTGAGCAGCAGAACATGTTGTAAGCTTCTCTGTACTCCTTGATGATCCAGTAGCCGTAAAGCTTAGCAACAGCGTAAGGGCTGTATGGGTGGAAAGGAGTCTTCTCGTTCTGAGGAACTTCCTCAACCTTTCCGTATAATTCTGAAGTTGATGCCTGATAGATACGGCATGTGCTAGCAAGACCTGAGAGACGAACTGCCTCAAGGATTCTTGTAACACCAACAGCGTCTACGTCAGCAGTGAACTCAGGTGCATCAAAAGATACCTGAACGTGTGACTGAGCTGCAAGATTATATATTTCATCAGGACGGATCTTGGAAACCAGTCCCATGATGCTCATGGAGTCACCGAGATCTCCGTAGTGAAGGTGGAAGTTCTCATGGCCCTCAAGGTGAGCGATTCTCTCTCTGAAATCAACTGAAGAACGACGGATGATACCATGAACATCGTAACCTTTCTCAAGAAGGAACTCTGCAAGATATGAACCATCCTGACCTGTAATTCCAGTAATAAGAGCTTTCTTTGACATATTTTATCCTCTCTGTTCTTAAAATGGTTTATGTTAATGTTGTACTTTCGCTAATCATTATATTTGCAATGTAACCATATTTAAATTCACTTTCTTGCTTTTGATTTGCATTATCTTGACGAGAGGAATATACTGAAGAAAACAGGATTATTTCGGGAGGAGCCATGGAACAGCGCCTATTTCAAGGAGAATACGTATCTTCAGATAGACTTCTTTATACGCCGTCTGAGTTTGCCAGATCAAACCTTATATATTTGCAGGAAATTGGCAGGCTCAAGGCCTTGAAAACACATACCAGTAAACGTCAAAATCTTGATTCTTTTTTGTTTTTTTATGTAAAAGACGGCAGCGGCGTACTTAATTATGAGAATAAAGAATATGTTGTGAGTCAGGGTGACTGCGTCTTTCTCAACTGCAAAAATCCCTACTTTCACAGAACGTCAGAAAATCTCTGGACTCTGGAGTGGATACATTTTAACGGCAGCAACATGCTTCCAATATATCTTAAATATGTGGAACGCGGCGGTCGGCCTGTTTTTCACCCTGAGGGCCTCACAGAGGCAGAGAGCATCTGGGAGAGGATCGATGAGGTGGCTCATTCTGCAGACTACATCAGGGATATCAAGATAAATGAATACCTCACAAGGCTTCAGACCTTCCTTATGGGCTACAGCTGGAACCCCGAGGAGTCCCAGAACCAGCGCAACAAGACCGCTTATGCACTCAGAGAATATCTGGAAATTCACTATATGGAAAAGATTACCCTTGATAGCCTGGCAGAGCGCTTTTTTACCAATAAATACACCCTGGCCCGAGACTTCAAGGAACAGTTCGGAACTTCCATCATCAACTACCTTCTCTTTACCAGAATCACCCACGCCAAGCAGCTCCTTCGTTTCACTGATCAGTCTGTGGAAGAAATCGGCAACCTGTGCGGAATCACGCCTCTCTACTACTTCTCGCGTATGTTCAAGCAGATTGAGGGCATCAGCCCCATGGAATACCGCCAGAGGTGGAAGTAGTCACTATATATAATTGAAAGAAACTGGCATTAATTGTAGAATATAAGGTAAGATTGCCATAAGTGTGAGCTTATGAGCGAAGAGATGAGGAAGACAAAAGACAAATGAAACTGTTGAGCGTTATTATACCGTGCTACAACGAGCAGGATAATATATATGATTTTTATGATGAGCTTTTGAAGACTCAGGAATTTTTCAGGTCCAGGGACGTGGATTTTGAGATGATCTTTGTCAATGACGGTTCTAAGGATGAGACTGTTCCCAGGGTAAAAGAACTCCATGAAAGAGACAGAAGAGTTCATCTCATCAATTTTTCCAGGAATTTCGGAAAAGAAGCAGGAATATATGCCGGACTTCAGAAGGCGAAAGGCGACTATGTGGTGGTAATGGACTGTGACCTTCAGGACCCACCGGCTATTTTGCCTGACATGTACAAGGCTATCGTGGATGAGGGATATGACAGTGTCGCCACCAGAAGGGTAAACAGAAAGGGCGAGCCCCCCATCAGATCTTTTTTTGCCAGAATGTTCTATAAACTTATCAATAAAATGTCCAAGACAGAAATTGTTGACGGAGCCAGAGATTACAGGCTTATGACCAGGCAGTTTGTGGACGCGATCCTGTCTTTGGAGGAGTACAACCGCTTTTCCAAGGGTATTTTCGGATGGGTTGGCTTTAATAATAAGTGGATTGAATTTGAAAATGTCGAGCGCAGGAAGGGAGAGACCAAGTGGTCCTTCTGGAAGCTCTTTATCTATGCTCTAGACGGAATCTGTGCTTTCTCGACGGTTCCGCTGGCCCTTGCTTCCATTTTGGGAGTACTGTTCTGCGTACTGGCGTTTCTTTTCATTATATTTATCATTGTGCGCAAGTTGATTTACGGAGACCCCACCAGTGGATGGCCTTCACTTGTGTGTATTATTTCACTGATAAGCGGTGTTCAGCTGTTTTGTTTGGGGATTGTGGGACAGTACCTGTCCAAGACCTATCTTGAGGTCAAGAAACGTCCGCTATACATAGTAAAAGAGGAGTTATAATGGTTAGCATTATTGTTCCGGTTTACAATGCGGCAAAATACATAGAAAAGACCATAGAGATGGTGGGAGCCCAGACCTATAAGGACTGGGAGCTGATCCTGGTCGATGACGCATCCAAAGATGGCAGTGCCGACCTTATAGAACAGATCATTTCCAATCAGGGAAAGCGCATAAGACTTATAAGAAAGCAGAGAAATGAAGGCGCAGCGGCAGCAAGAAATACGGGAATAGATGCCTCTTCCGGAAGGTATATCGCCTTTCTTGATGCAGATGACATCTGGAAGCCTGATAAGCTGGAGAAGCAACTTGCCTTTATGGAGAAGTATGAGGCAGCATTTTCTTTTCACGCCTATGAATTTGGTGATGAAGAGGCCCGTCCCACAGGCAAGGTGGTAAAGGTTCCGCTTACGCTAACTTACAAAAAGGCTCTTTCCAGGACTATTATTTTTACCACCACTGTTATGTTTGATACGGATAAGATCGACATGGATATTATCCATATGCCCATGGTGCCCAGTGAGGACACAGCAACCTGGTGGCGAATACTAAAAAGTGGCTACACAGCCTATGGCCTTAATGAGAATCTGGCTATTTACAGGAGACCCGGGAAGTCTCTTTCTTCCAATAAATTAGCAGCGATAGAGCGAATCTGGTTCTTGTATAGGAATATCTGCAACCTGTCGGTGGCAGAGTCTTTGTTCTACTTTGTTGGGTGGGCTGTAAGAGCTACATTGAGGAGAATTTGAAAAAGGGGATTTTTATGAAACATGTAGAGTCAATCAAGAGAATCCTTGTATTATTTCTTGGATTTATCGGCCTTAGCATGCAGACTGCTATTTATGCATGGTTTTGGTTTTCAACATATTACCCAATTGTATCTGCTACAAGAATAAGTGTTGATGGATACAATTTCGGTTCAGGTCTTAAATTGTACTTCCGTGGCCATTTATTGATACTGGGCATCTATTTTATTCTTCTTTTGTTCTTTTCTAATACCTATGGAGGGCTTAAGATCGGTTATCTGAAGCCGATGGATGTTTTCTTTTCACAGATTTTTGCCCTGTTTATGGTGAACTTCATTTCCTATTTCCAGATTTCACTTCTGAGAAACTGGCTTGTTCCCGTTACTCCCATAGTGGAAATATTTGTTTTACAGCTGATAATTTCCTTTGTGTGGTCATATGCCACTAATGCCATTTACATGGCTATATTTAAGCCCAGAGAGCTGCTTTTGATAAGCGGTGTGTACTCTGTGGATGACATCACAAAGAAGTTCAATTCAAGAAAAGACAAGTACCACATTGCAAAGTACATGAATATCTCCGAGGGAATTGAGAAAATCTATGAGGAGTGCCTTGGAAATTACGACGGCGTCATAATCTGGGATGTTCCCAGCCAGTACAGAAACGGTCTTGTTAAGTACTGCTATGGCAGAAATATCAGAATTTACGTAATGCCAAAGATAACAGATGTTCTTTTAAAAGGCTCTACACAGCTTCACCTCTTTGATACACCGGTGCTTCTTCTTAGAGAGTATGCCATAAAGATTGAGCAGAGAGCCATAAAGAGACTAATTGATATTGTCCTTTCTCTCATACTTATTGTGCTCACTTCACCCATAATGCTGATCACAGCCATTATCATAAAGCTCTACGACGGAGGCCCTGTTTTGTACAAGCAGGTTCGCTGTACTCAGTTCAGAAGAGAATTCAATATAATGAAATTCAGAAGTATGCGTGTTGATGCAGAGAAAGACGGAGTTGCAAGACTGGCTTCCAAAAATGACTCCAGAATAACTCCAATTGGTAAATTCATCAGAAAGTGCCGAATTGATGAGCTTCCTCAGCTGTTCAACATCCTGAAGGGAGACATGGCATTTATCGGACCAAGACCTGAGAGGCCTGAGATCATTAAGCAGTATCTAGAGGAGATGCCTGAGTTTGCCTTCAGAACCAAGGTTAAGGCCGGACTTGCCGGCTATGCCCAGGTATACGGCAAGTACAACACCACACCTTACGACAAGCTCAAGCTGGATCTTACATACATTGAGAACTACTCCATATGGCTTGATATTAAGCTCATGCTTTTGACAGTAAAGATATTATTTACGCCGGATAGTACAGAGGGCGTTGAAGAAAATCAGGTTACAGCACAGAAGAATTCATAAACAGTAACCGCGGAAAGGCTGCCATGGACAGAACGGACAAGGATCATAGAGAAGAAAAGCTGAATTTAAGAGGTTTTTACTTAAGGCTCCTTAAGAAAATATGGATCATTCCTCTGGCGGGAATTATAGGAGCGCTTATTGGCCTTGGAATCTACACTCTGGTGACAGTGACCTTTGGCCCTCAGAAGACCTACAGGGGTGAGGCAAGGCTTTATATCAGTTTTGCTTACAATGAGAAGACAGGTTCTCTGGTGGACTGGTACAATGCCTACACCTGGGATAAGCTTCTGCTTCCTACGGATGATATCCTTATTCCCATAATAGAGGATCTGAAAAAACAGGGCATAGAGATCGTAGCAGATGGAGGCCCCGCAGAAATAATCGGAGATAAGAAGGTTATCACAAGAGAGGAACTGCTGGATTCAATAATAACAGCTGAAATTCCTTCGGATATTAGAATAATGCTGCTTTCCGCCGAGTATACAGATAAAGTGACAGCAGACGCCATATTGAGCGCCGCAGTAAAGTCCATGGAGCACTATGGCAGGACAAATGAAGCCTTTGATTCAATAAAGCTTTTGGGAACTACTGAAGCAAAGCCGGTGGTCTACACAGACAGAAGCGTTGTGGCGGCAGTGTTTGGCGCTGTTCTTTGTGTCATAGCAACTATTTTGGCGATGCTTCTTTTGGCGGCTCTCAATGATGCAATTTATGTGCCTGAGGATGCAGAGGCAAGATATGGCATTCCTGTATTGGGTGTCACCTTTGACAAAAACATCGACGGATTTTTTAGAAATGAGCTGATGGCTGCCTGCAACAAGTTTCTGGCCGGTGCCACAGAGGTGGCGGTTATTTCCTCTGACAGTCTGGAGGATGAGAGCAAGTCGTCCAAGGACTGCGATATGATAAAGCAGGTTTATTCCGGCGCGAAGTTCATTCCTCTTTCTGTACCGGGAAAGGTTCTGGACAACTATAGAAAAATAGGAACTGCCGATGGCGTTATTCTCTGTGTACCCTACGGAGTTAGTAACGGCACCATGACAGAGCATATTATCACTCAGCTTAAGAAACATGAATGTCCTGTTCTTGGAATTGTGATCTCCAGAGCGGACTATAAGTTTATGCGCAGATACTACAGGATAGCTAAATGATGGACAATAAGAGACTGCAGATACTCATTTCTGCTGTAAATAAAGATGCCGCAAAGCTTCCCGAGATGATGAATATTGAATCCGATGCGGTTATAGTTGATCAGATCATTGGGCAAGAGGCCAGGGAACAGCTTTCTTTTTCCGGTAACAGGGAAGAAGAACTGGAATATCGGGGAAACCGTGTAAAAATCTTGTACAGAGATGAAAAGGGCGTGGGACTATCCAGAAATACAGCCTTTCAGAACTCTGACCACGAAATAATACAGTTTGGCGATGACGACATAGTCTATGACGAAGGCTATGGTCAGGCAATCATAAAGGAATTTGATGCTCATCCCGAGGCGGATATGCTTCTTTTTAATGTGGAGGCACAGGAGGGGCGTAAGACCTACTGGAATGAAGATTATGCAAAAGTAACCTGGAAGAACTACGGCAGATATCCGGCCTACGCCATCTGCGGAAGAAGGCAGAAGCTGGAGGAATCAGGAGTTAAGTACTCGCTTTTATTTGGCGGCGGTGCCCCATACATGAACGGTGAGGACTCACTTTTTTTACACGACTGTCTGGAGGCCGGACTTGCGGTATACAGGACCACGGTGGCCATAGGACATGAGAGAGTAGGTGAATCCACCTGGTTTAAGGGATACTCCGAGAAGTTTTTCTTTGACAGAGGCGTTTTATACCATTTCTTATATGGGAAAATGGCAGTGGCCCTGGGATTTAGATTTCTTTTTAAGAACAGGAACAGCATGTGCTCCGAAATGGGGCTGCTTAAATGCTTTAAGATGCTGGTGGACGGTGTAAGACACGGAAGGACGCTAAAGAAGGTATAAATGGCAGTATATCTTTCTCTGACTGCGTTAACATTGATGGTGGTTATGGCCATCAGGCAGTCGGCAATTAAAGACGGGAAAATGATACAGATAGGTCCTGGAATAACAAGGCAGCAGATGATAAATACAATTGCCTGCCTTATTATTTTTGTGGCCCTGTTTTTGGTGTCTGCCCTAAGGCTCAATGTGGGCAATGACTATTCAAATTATGTTGAGTTCATGCACCTGGTGTACAGCAGAGCCTATGTTCCCACGGAAGTGGGCTTCAATGCCCTGACCTATGCTATTTATTTTCTCTGCGGCTTTGAGAACTATATTCTGGTCTTTGCCATTTTTGCCTTTGCCACTATCTATTTCTTCTTAAAGGCAATGTATGAGCAGAGTCAGTGGTTTGTTTTCAGTTTTATGATGTTCATGTTGTTGGGGTACTATTTCCAGTCCCTTAGCACCGTCAGATATTATCTGGCCCTGTCCATGGCACTCTATTCCGTTAAATACGTGATTCAGAGGGACTGGCCCAGGTTTGTTCTCATTGTTCTTATAGGCGCTCTTTTCCACAAGTCGGTGCTGGTGATACTGGTGCTGTACGTTGTGGCGCAGCTTGACTGGAAGAGATGGATGTATGTGACACTGCTGATACTGGGAGTTTCCTGTCTGTTTTTCCGGGACATCTACCTGAAGATAGTTATTTTCCTGTATCCATCTTATAAAAACACCGAGTATCTTTCAGGAGGAACCAGCTGGGCCAATATAGTAAGATGCCTGGCAGTTTTTGCTTTTTCTCTGATAATGTACAGGAGTACGATAAAAAATAACAGGCGAAATAAATTCTATTTCATCTGCAACGTAATGGCGCTTGTATTATACATTTTCGGATCATTTCTTCCTATCATTTCCAGGATAGGCTATTATCTTACGGTGACACACATATTATTAATTCCATCTTTAATACTTGCTGTTAAGGATGAGAGAAAAAGGAAGATGTGTACAGCTGCAGTTGTGGCTATATGCGTTGTCTACTTTGCCCTGTATATGAGAGGGGCTGCAAATGACGGAGTAAGGATTTTACCATATCAGACGTTTTTATTTCACGAGTTACCCCTTACTCTTTCTGAGAGAGGATATTGAGTATGAAGAAGCCTTTTTTTACCATAATCATAGTTTCATATAATCCCGGGGAGAAGCTCTTTGAGACCATTAAGAGTGTCCGGAACCAGAGCTTTGACGACTACAGAATCCTCGTTAAGGATGGAATGTCCACTGACAATTCCATGGAGAGATTGAAAAAGGAATACGACGTAGCCATTGCCGGTACAGATGAAGAGAAGACCATCACTCTTTTGGAGAGCTGCGACACGGGAATTTATCATGGCATGAACATCGCTACTTCCTATCTGGAGGGCAGGATAAAGGATGCCAGAGCTGAGAAGGACGACAACATCGACGACCCGGAAGAAGTTAAGCTCTTAAAGGCAGGAGAGAGCCCTTCATATATCTTTTTCCTGAACTGCGGAGATGTCTTTTCCGACAGCAGGGTGCTGGAGAAGATCCATGACGGCATTGTAAAAAGAAATGCAAAGGGCGGCACAACTTTGCCAACAATTTTCTACGGAGATATTTTTGACAGCCTCACCGGAAACAGGGTGGCGTCAAATCCGGTGATAGACGATTATGCCTGCTATAGAAATGTTCCTTCTCATCAGGCTTGCTTTTACGATGAGAGGCTTATATATAAGAATCCCTTTAACCTCAAGTATAAGGTAAGGGCAGATTATGAGCAGTTTCTTCGCTGCTTTTACAGGGAAAAGGCAGACACCTGCTATATCCCCGTTGTTATCTGCAATTATGAGGGAGGAGGATTCTCTGATCAGAACAAGAAGCTCTCTGAAACTGAGAGGCGCGAGATAATTAAGATGTATCTTCCGGAGAAAAAGGTAAGAAAATACGACCTCTTGAGAGCGTTAACTTTATCAAGACTGAGAACCGGGCTTGCTACCAATAAGATCACTGCGGGCGCCTACAACGCACTTAAGTCAGCAATCTACAAGTTAAAGGGAACAAAGAATGAAAGATAAGATACGTGTATTATGGCTTTGTAACATAATGCTGCCTGCCTATGCCAAGGCACATGGGCTTTCCTTCTCTGTCCGTGAGGGCTGGCTGACGGGGTGCCTCAGCCGCATAGTAAAGGCGGAAAAGTCCGAGAGAACCATTGAGCTCGGGGTATGCTTTCCTGCAGAGGGGGATATAGCTACCTCCAGGGAAGATATCGATGGAGTCTTGTACTACGGCTTTTCGGAGAATTTAGATCACCCGGAAACCTATGACGGCAGCGTGGAAAAGAGGTTCCATGCCATACTGGATGATTTTAAGCCTGATATAGTGCATATCTTCGGCACGGAATATCCTCATTCTCTGGCCATGCTGCGGGCTTTTGGAAACCCCTCCAGGACTCTTTTGGGAATTCAGGGAATTTGCGGAAGGATTGCTGAGGAGTACATGGCGGAGATTCCTGTGGAAGTGCAGAATTCTGCCACCTTCAGGGATAAGCTTAAGGAAGATTCCATACTCCAGCAGCAGGAGAAATTCAGGATGAGAGGCGAACACGAAAAAGAAGCCATTCTCTTAACCGGAAATATTACCGGCAGAACTGAATTTGATAAAAATGAAACAGCTAAGATAAACCCGGAAGCCAGATATTTTAAGATGAATGAGACCATGCGCCCTATTTTTTATGAGGGCAAATGGGATGAAAAAAATGTGGAAGCCCACAGTATTTTCCTGTCTCAGGGAGATTACCCCTTAAAGGGCTTTCACTTTATGCTTATGGCAATGCCTATTATTTTGGAAAAATATCCGGATGCCCATCTGTATGTGGCCGGCAATAACATTATCGGCAAGGGAAAGAGTAAGTATCCTTATTTCCTGAGGGCAAGTGCCTACGGAAAATACATTAAGAGCCTTATAGCTAAAAATAAATTAAAGAAAAAAGTCACCATGCTGGGCATGTTGGATGAAGCGGGGATGAAGACTCAGCTCCTTTCATCAAACGTATTTGTGTGTCCTTCGGTGGTGGAGAACTCTCCCAACACTCTGGCAGAAGCCATGCTACTGGGAGTTCCTGTGGTGGCTGCAAATGTTGGAGGCATTCCTTCCGTAATGCAGGCCAACAAAGACGGACTTCTCTTTGAGAGAGCAAATGTCGAGAAGCTGGCGGAGAGCGTTCTTCAGATTTTTGATGAGCCGGTTATAGCGGGAGTTTACGGGGATAATGCCCGTATGCACGCTAAGGCGACCCACGATCCCGATGCCAATTACAAGCGATTATTGGAAATATATTCAGAGATAGCCCTGGAGGAAGGAACTGATAAGTGAGCGAAAACATGGTAGTTACCTTTGTTTCCAACTACATAAACCACCATCAGCTGCCCTTTTGCAAAGCCATGAGCGCCATGGAGGGAGTGGAGTTCCACTTTGTCCAGACTCAGCCCATGGAGCAAAAGAGAGTGGAGATGGGGTGGGCAGTGGACGAGAAGTCTTTTCCCTTCGTATCTCTTTATTATGAGGATCAGGATAACTGCCGGAGACTGATACTGGAGAGCGATGTGACAATTCTGGGCTGGACTGAAGGCCTTATCAGTGATATCGAGGAACAGCGTCTTTCCAGCGGTAAGCTTACTTTCAGGGTAAGCGAGAGAATTTACAGAGAAGGCCAGTGGAAATTTGTTAGTCCCAACGGCCTTAAAGCGAAGTATAGAGAGCATATCAAATACAGAAAACAGCCGGTGTATCTCATGTGCGCCGGGGCCTATGTGGCATCTGATTTTGATCTCATCCGCAGTTATCCCGGAAAGCGCCTTAAATGGGGGTATTTCCCCGAGGTTTCCAAAAAGGAGCCGGCAAAGCTGTCAGAACCTGTGCCCAAAACCATTAGGCTCTGCTGGGCAGGAAGGCTCATTGAACTTAAACATCCTGAATATGTAGTTAAGGCTGCCAGAGCCCTGAAAGATAAGGACTACAGCTTTACCCTTGATATAATCGGAGACGGGTACCTCACTGAGGAGCTAAAGAGAATGATAAAAAGAGAAGGCCTTGAAACCTACGTAAAGATGCAGGGAGCAAAGAGTCCCTCTGAAGTTAAAGACTACATGCGGGAGTCTGACATCTTTTTATTCACCAGCAATTACCTCGAAGGCTGGGGCGCTGTAGTAAATGAAGCCATGGGAAGTGGCTGCGCTGTAATTGCCTCCGGGGAAGCCGGAGCCGTTCCGTTCCTGATGGAGGATGGCGTCAATGGTTTTGTTTATAAAAAGAGCAGTCTCAAGGACCTCACGGACAAGCTGTTGTATTTATTTGAAAATAGAGGTAAAATTCGAGAGCTTGGTTCAAAAGCCAGAACCACGATTATAGATACCTGGAATGCGGAGCACGCCGCACTGGAATTTGTCCGCTTTTGCAGAGAGTTCCGGGAAAATGGCGCACCCACACCGGCAGAGGAAGGCCCCATGAGTGAAGCTGAGGTTCTTAAGCCGGCTGGAATTATCAGGTCCTTCCAGGAGAAAAACAGATTGGAATAAAGATATGAGATTTATTGATAAGTTTTTTGACACAGAATTTAAGATTGGAAAAGTTAGGATTACAGCCTTTGATCTGCTGTTTTTCCTGGTGCTGAGTTTCCTTGGATGGTTCTTTAGACTGTCTCTTTATGAGATCAAGTCCGGAGACTATACCACTGCCTTTGCTGACTGGATGAGGGAATGCCATGAGGCAGGCGGCTTTGCATATCTTGGAATTAAGCCCGGAGTTTCTGATGCAAGTACCTTCGACTACAACTGTATGTTTCAGTATCTGATCGTTATCCTTCATTATGTTGGCGGAAGCGTCAGCGACATGTACCTGGTCAAGACTCTCTCAGTTGTCTTTGACTATGTATGTGCTGTAACTATCATGAGGATCATTTATCAGATTACTGACGGAAATATTCAGAAGTCTTTTCTAGGCTATGCGGCAGTGATGTTCCTGCCTACAGTGGTTCTTAACAGTGCGGCCTGGGCTCAGAACGATTCAATCTACACAGCCTTTATTCTGCTGTCCCTTTTACATGTATTTAAAGGCCACGACTGCAGAGCTTTTGTCTACCTGGCTATTTCCTACAGCTTCAAGCAGCAGGCTATTTTCTTTTTCCCATTCATCATTCTGATGTGGTTAAAGAACAAGATTAAGATAAGATATGCACTCCTTATTCCGGTAATAAATGTCGCAGCCATGATACCTGCAGCAATAGCAGGAAGGGCCTGGGGAGATCTCCTTGGAATATATGGAAATCAGGTGGCAATGTTCTCCAGATTGTCCATGAACTACCCCAGCATTTACACCATTATTACTTCCAAGCTTGATAAGAGTATCAGATCACTTATCATCAGTGGTGGAACCATGGCGACTGTTATGATATTCGGTGCTCTGGCCTATTACATTTATAGAAAGAAGTTCGTGATAACTTACAGATTTATGATAACGCTGGTTATTTTTACCGCAGAGCTTTGCTGCTTCTGCCTGCCTGTCATGCACGAGAGATATGGCTACATGCCTGAGATACTGGCTGTTGTCTATGCTCTCTACGGCTTTAAGAGACTGCCAATCTGCGTATTTTTGCAGGTTATTTCCATGA
>JAEEGL015689155.1_pt1 | contig 39668 bp, 39 predicted proteins | sample 9134231 | NCBI WGS metagenome assembly JAEEGL01 (sample SAMN16246548, study PRJNA631951) | gut metagenome | biome: gut microbiome; feature: rumen; material: fiber-attached | host: Bos | place: Iran: Karaj | collected 2018-10
TGCTACTTTAAAATTTATTGGTGTTCATTCATATTTAAAAGAATTACAAAAGATACAATATTTAAAAAAGTTTTCTAATATTTTATCTTTTGCTATTTCTGATTCTTCTGTTCTTAGTGATTTAGATAATACACATTTTATCGAATGTGTTAGGCAAGATATAGATCCATTTTCATTATTTTATTTAGACCGTTTTAAAAAATCTGATTTAAAAGAAATTGTTAATGATATTTCTGACAAACGAAGATAATAGTTTCTAAAAAAAGAAAAATTAGTATTGAAAAAGAAAAAAATATATGTTACACTATGGCAAGTTGAGTCTAGTGATTTAATACATAATATATTAATATTTGAGGTGATAAATATGGGAAATAAAAATGTTGTTTATTTAACTCAAGATGGGTTGGATGAGCTAAAGAAAGAGTTGGATGTATTAATTAATGTTCGTCGTCCTGAAAATGTTCAAGCAATTAAAGAAGCAAGATCATTAGGTGATTTATCTGAAAATGCTGAATATGATGCAGCTAGAAATGAGCAAGCACAAATTGAGGCTCGTATTAAGCAATTAGAAAAAATGTTGGAAAATGTTTCTATTATTACGGAAGTATCTACTGACAAAGTTGGAATTGGAAATACGGTTTCTATTAAGTATGTTGACGATGATGAAGAAGATGAATATAAAATTGTAGGTAGCCAAGAGGCTGATCCGTTTGAAAGTAAAATTTCTAATGAGAGCCCAATTGCTCAAGCTTTATTTGATCATAAAGTTGGGGATATTGTTACGGTAGAAAGTCCTAACGGAAGCTACGAAGTTGAGATTATAGAGATTAAATAACTTATTCGAGAAGAATAAGTTTTTTTATGTTTGTTTTTTTGAAAAGAGTCTTTTCTAATTGAAAAAAATAGGATATACTTAAATAGGATGAAAAGTGGGGAGAGTGCCATATGATTATTCGTAAACCGTATGCCTTTTTAATTAAGAATTTTCGAAGAATTCATGTTTTTTTATTAATACTGAGTTTTTTTGTGGCTTATAAATTAATTGATGTTAATTCATTTGTAGGAGAATTTATTCGTTTAGGGGTTTATTCTTATCGTGATCCTATATCTAAACATATTTCATTCTTACTATTATTTGTTTTATTGTTGCTGATTATTGGAAGTACAGCTTTGATTTTCTTATTAATTCATAAAAAGAAACCTTGGAAGGTTTATTTAGTTCCTTTGATTGTCTATACTGTTTTATTTTTTGTTTTGCTTATGGTTCGTAGCTTCTTTAATTCCTATACTTATGGAATAGAAACTACGGATTTAAACATGTCTAGAGATTTATTATTCATCTTTATTATTGCGCAAGTACCGGCAATGGGAATTTTTATTATGCGTATTTTGGGCTTAGATGTTCATAAATTTCAATTTAATATTGATAAAGAATTTCTAGAATTAAGTGAAGAAGACCGTGAAGAAGTAGAAATTGGTTTAAATATAGATAAGAATAGTATAATTCGTTTTGTTAAAAGGACTATTAGACATTTAAAATACTTTTATTTAGAACATAAAGGAATTTGTTTAACTATATTAACTGTTTTTGTTATAATTTCTGGATATCGTCTTTTTACTTTTATTTTTGTTACACATCGTAGTTATTCTGAAGGAGATATTTATTCAGCTAATGGTTATACTTTTAGGGTTAATAAAGTTTTTTATACTGATAAAGATTATAAGGGAAATGTTATTGAAGAGGGAAGTAGTTTTATTATTGTTGATTTAACTATGAGAAATAATGTTTCAGCAAGAACTGTTTATTTAGAGAATTTTCATATTCAAAATACAAATTATGATTATGTTACGACAAGAAAAGTATATGCTAAAGAGTTTCAAGATTTAGGAGAAGCATATGAATCTAAAAAAGAATTACGGACTGGTGAAGTTTTAAATTGTATTATTATCTATAAAGTAGATAAAAAACTTAAAACAAATAAATTTATTTTGAAATACCAAGAAAAGGGTGGTTATTTAAGAAAGATAAAATTAAAAGTAAAAGATATCTCTAAGGTTTCTGAAGCTGTAAATTATAAGCTAGGAGATGAATTTGATTTAGGGGTTTTAACAAATAATGATAAAATTGCTTTTGATTATTATGAGATTACTGATAAAACATCTTATACTACTAAAAAATGTTATAATAAGAATTGTACTTATGTAACAGAAGGTGTTGCTTTGTCTGGTGAGTATAAAATAATGAAATTAGAGTTTACTTCAGATACTTATGAAGCTAAAAATATGATTGACTTTTTAAAGAACTATGGTAAACTTATTTATAAGGATAGTAATGATGATGATGAGGTTGTTGACTATGTAAATCCTATTGGAAAAACCTATTACGGCAAGAATATTTTTTTGAAGGTTCCGGCTGAATTAGAAAGTTCCTCAGAAATTTGGTTTGAGTTTACTGTGAGGGATAAAAAATATATATATAAAATTTCTTAGGAGGCATTTATGAAGAATATAAAGGATAAGAAAAATGTAAAATTAATTATTACAGCTGTAATAATTTTTTGCTTTGTTTGGTTTTTAATAGCTTCTCCTATGATTACTTTTCATAATAATGAACAAATATTAGTAGATGCTGCAAAGAGATATTTTGAATTGAATAGTAATTTATTACCTACTGGTGAGAGAGTTAAGACTGTTAGTTTAAAAACTTTATATCATCAATCATATATTAAAAAAGATTTATATATACCTTATACTCATAAAACCTGTTCTATTGAAAATAGTTGGGTAAAGGTTACAAAAGAAAATAATGATTATCGCTATTATACATATTTAGAGTGTGGATTATTATCTTCAGCAGTGGATCATAAAGGACCTGTTATTACCTTAAATGGTAATTCTGAAGTTAAAATTGGTAAAAATGAGGAATTTACTGATCCAGGAGTAAAGAGTGTTATAGATAATGTAGATGGAAAAATGGATGTTTCTAGTGTTTCTGTTAAAAGTGATGTTAATACTTCAGAAGTAGGGGTTTATGAGATAACTTATACTGCTTATGATCATTTAAATAATAAGACAGTTGTTACAAGAAATGTTTCGGTTGTACAAACTTTATCAAGTACTGTTAAGAATGATTTGAATGGAGCTTCTAATTATGTTGGAAATCCAACAAATAATTTTCTTATTCTTTCTAATATGGTATTTAGAATTGTTGGTTTAGATGAATCTAATAATGTAGTAATAGTTGCAGATGAAGATGTTGCTAATGTAAGTTATTCTAAATTAGATAAATGGTTATCTTATTATTATAATCAGTTAAATGATGCTACAAAGAAACTGATTATTGAAAAACCTTATTGTAATGTTAGTTTAAGTGAAAGTACGTTGGATACTACTCAGTGTAATTCTTATACTAAAAATCGTAAAGTTTATATTCCATCAGTAATGGACGTTAATAAAGCTGCTGGAAATGGTAATTTTATGAAACCTACAACTATTTCTTGGGTAGCTAATAGTAAAAATAGTAAAGAAGCTTATGTAACGAGAAATGTTTTCTTTGGAGATGCTCATGGTAAGGATTATTTATCATATAGTGTAAATGATAATTATGGAGTTAGACCAATGATGACTATTTCTGGGGATTCTTTGATTCTTACTGGAGATGGAACGGTTAATTCACCTTATACATTTGGTGATACTCAAAAAGCTAAAGGTGGAGATCTTGTTAATACTCGTTTTACTGGTGAATATCTTTCTATTAATAATGCGTTGTATAGAATTATTTCTGTTGAAAAAGATGGAACAACGAAAGTTATTTCTGAATTTACATTAGGTAATCTTAATGAACAAGTTACTTGTTTAGCTAATCCTGATGATGATCATATCAGTTATGATCCTAAAGATAAAAATAGTGTGGCTTATTTTATTCAGAATAGGGCTAGTGAGTATTTAGATACTAGTTATTTTACTCCTCATGAAATTGAAGTACCTATATATAAAAAGAAAATTATCTATGGTACAGAGACTACTACTAAGAAATATAAGGTATTATTAAGTGCTCCAAATATGTTTGAGATGTTTAGTGCTCAACCTCGTCGTGTTCAAAATATGTATTCATATTGGTTAATTAATACTTCATTAGATGGTAGAAGAGCTGGTGCTATTTATGATCGTGGTATTCCTTATAATGATGAAATTCCAAAGTATGAAGCATTAAGAATTCGAGTTGTTGCGTATCTTAAAAAGAAATTTATTATTTCTAGTGGTAATGGTACTTTGAATAGTCCTTATATTGTTCAATAAGATAGAAAGTGAGTTGTATGTAGTATGAGTCGAAAAAAGAAAAAGAATAAAAAAGTAAGGGAACTCTTAAAATTTATAATTATTACTTGTTTTGTTCTGGTAATACTCGCCGTGTTGTGTGTAGTAAAATTTAAATTAAGTAACGTAAAGAAGAAAATCGTGTTTAAAACGGAATCGCGAAATACTGAAATCGCAAATGTTAAATTAGATGCAGATTCAAGTTTCTCAACGATTGGTTGGTTAAGAATCCAAGGGACGAATATAGATTATCCTATTATTCGTTCAGATGATGTTGATGCAGAATTTCCGGTTCAATTAGAAAGTTATGTTTGGTCATTGAATTTGGATGAACATTATCATAATAGAATTCGTATTTCAGGACATAATATATTTAATCTTTCTTCACAACCAAAATTAAGTTCTAATTACTTTAAAAGGTTTGAAGAATTGATGAATTTTGTTTATTATGATTTTGCTAAAGAAAATCAACATGTTCAGTTAACAATAGATGGAAAAGATTATGTTTATAAGATTTTTATGGTTGGATTTGTGCCGGCTGATGAAATTGTTTGGTTCCCTGTAGGTGATGATTATTCACCTCAAGATATGAAAGACTACTTAGAGTTATTTAAAAAGTATAATTTCTATAAATATGATTTAGATGTTAATGAATATGATGATGTTATAACACTAAATACTTGTACAAGATTTTATGGTATAGGTAAAAATGTTGAGTTATATGTACTTGGACGTCGGCTAAGAGATGGTGAAGAAACAATAAATTATGATGTTTCTAAAACGGATGTTTATAATGAAATTGAAACTAAATTGAAAGGTGATGAGAATAATGCAGAAGATGATATGTAAAAAAAGTATGGGGTTGTTGCTTTTTGTGATTACTGCTATGATGATATTCCCTCTATCTGTTAATGCAGCAGACTCTTGTGAGACGTTTACAAATGAAGTTAAGAATGCTTTAGATACTCGTTATGGTATTACGATTGATCATAATGCTGATACTGATTTAATAACAATAAGAATGAATGTTCCTGATGCTTTGAAGAGTATTAAAAATAATCTAAAGTTTAAAATTGTTTCTGTTACAGAAAAAATTAGTCAAACGACTCTTTATCCTACAGATGCAGCTCTTGCTAGTAAAATGAAAACTGCTAATGTTTTAACTGATTCACAGGATATTGTTATTCAAAATTTATATTCTAATGTTTCAGATTATGAATTTACTTTAGCACCAGATGGTTTTATTGATCCGGCTTTTCAAAAAGCTTGTCCTGATGCTGTTTCAATTGAATATTATGTAGTTTTAGCAATTCAAGTTTATGGAAAATCTACTCCTAAAACAATTACATTAAAAGAAGAAGTAGAAATAGAGCCTACGACTTCATCTAAGATTGATTGTAATGTAGCAACTTATAAATCTACTTATACTCCTGATACTTTTGAATATAAGTTCTGTCAAATGAAGGAAAAGGCGTCTAAAAAATCTACAACTAAGACATATGATTTTACAACAAAAACGAACACTGGAGTACAAAAGTTTACTTGTGATCCTTTTGTAAGTATGGATGCTAATTATTATAAAGATAAAGGCTATTATTTAGAGGAAAATACAAGTTATCTTATAGGTACTAAGAAAAATTCTGTAACAAAAGGAAAATATAAATATACTTATAATTATGGAGCTGGACGTTATAAAACGATAAAAGATGTAACTTGTGAAGCTAAATGTGAAGAAGTTGTTTCAGTTGAGTATGGCGCTCCAGTTGCTTCTAAAGCAGGTTTATGCTTTGAATATAAAGTAAGAGTAACAAGTAGGGTTAATTGTGAGACAACAGTAGAACCTCCTGAACCTTTGAAACCTAAAACTATTTGTACACCAACTCCTCGTTGTGTTCACTCTTGGGGATTTGTATTTACTCAAGCTGGTCCTAATAGTAAATTTGATAGTTGTATTTATGCTTGTGATGGAGGTAAATACACTACTAAATGTTCTAATAAATGTTATAAACAAGTATATGGTTCATCTTCTTCAACTAAAACAAGTAATCCTGATATATCATTTAATGATGTTGCTACACAAATAGATGAAATTTTAAAAACTGATTATGCTGATAAGGGTGTAGGTAGTTATATTTATGATTCTTCTATAGGTCGTTATACTTGGTCACCACCTGAAAATATCGCTAGATGGTTTATTGAAAATGAACATAGAATTAATTGGAGAAGTGATTATGAATGTGTTCAAGGTGGAGGTATCCTTTCTCTTTGTGAATGTGATGCTGTTTGTACTTGGACTGGTTGTGAGACTGGTGATCAATATATTAATGAGGAAGAAGCTCAAAAAGATTATACTGCAAACAGGAAAGTATATAATACTGTTAAAAAGGAGTGTGCTTCATTTGCAAGTTGTACTACAACACAAGCAACATTTAGTATCGATGTTGATTATAACTATCATGAAGGTGGTCAAATAAAGAATACTACAATTTATTTCCCTTATACTAGAAATGACTCAACAAGCAAAGATACTATTCAATATAAAGGTGATGCTAATAAAACAGTTGAATGTACTACTGATGCTAATTCAACATTAATATCTGTTGATGGATGTTATAGATGTGGTCGATTAGCAAGGACATTTAAACAAAATATGTATCAAACTGAATGGGGATTCCCAGGTACTTGGATTAATAATAAAACTTATGAGATTTATTATGAGCCAGTAAATGGTTCTATAGAATATAAAAATAAATTCTGTTTACCATTAGACGCTGCTGATACTAACTATGAGTGGTGGTCATATTACTTTGAAAGAAGATATGGTAGTGATACATCTTATTCATTTAATGATGAAGAATATATGAATAATATTAGATGTACTGATGGTTCTATACCTGAATCTGTTTCTTGTGATTATTCAACTCATGATGGTAAGTTTGATGATCTTGATTATAATATTAGAGCTCATGCTCGTGATTTTGGATATTTTGGATGGAATATTGATATATCTTGTTTCTATGCTTTAAATAATGAACATAATAAATGTTATCCTGAATGTCCAAATAGTGCTGAAGGTGCAGCAAAAGTTCAAGTTCGTTCAGTTGATTTAGCTAATATGTTCCCTAGTCCAGATGGAACTCCATTAGCTGATCCAAATACTACTGGTCGTACACCACCATTTAACTGGTATTTACATGCTGATAATGAGAAGGATGAAGATTATACGTCTGAACCATTAACTTATCTTCAAAAGACTCAAGGATTAGCATATAGAGTTTATGATGATGATTATTTAGATTATGGATTTGATCTTACAACTAAAGATTTACAAGAAATAATTAAATACTTTAAAAATAATCCTAATATTTGTTCAGAAATGGATACAAATAGTGCCAACCATTGTTTTAGTGCTTTAATTCGTGAGGTACTTGCAGATCATGCTGTTTTCCCAGATGGTCAGGCTGTGAAGTGTAATAATATGAAAAATCATGATTCTAGTGAATGTGAAGATTTTTCAGAATAGGAGGATAGAGTAATATATGAATAAAGGAATGTTAGCGATAGGTATTGTATTATTAAGTTTAATTGCTTTACTTCTTATAAATGTGCTTACTAATTTTTCAACAGGTAGTGAACTTGATTATTACTTAGTAAAAGAAACTACTGATGCTGCTTTGGAAGAATCAATTGATATGACTTATTTAAGAACTTGTGGATTATACCGAATTGATAAAGAGAGGTTTGTTGAAAACTTCCTTTATCGATTCGCTAAAAGCGTAGATTCTACAAGAGGATATAGTATTAAGTTTTATGATATTAATGAAGTGCCTCCAAAAGTAAGTGTAAAAGTAGATTCTTTAACAGTATTATCAGTTAAGAGTAGTAATAATAAAAAGGAAGCTGCTGATATTACAACAAGTTATGATGCTATATTAGAAACTACTTATTATGGAGATCCTGCAGTAGAAGAAGGATTAAAAGATATGACAGTTGATCAATGTAAAAAATTGATTGGTGTTGGAGATTAGAAAGGGGAATAAAAAATGGGTAATTTAACGACTGGTTTTAAAAAATTCTTACAAAATAAGAATACGGTTACCGTGGTTGGTGTTATTTTAGCAATTATCGTATTATATTTTGCTTATACGATGCGTATAAATTCTGCGATAAATCCCGTTACTGTTCCATATGCTATTAAGCAAATTAATGCAGGAACACAAATAAAAGAAGGAATGATTGGTACTCGTGAAGTACCTCCTTCTATGTTAAAGGGACAAGTTATTCAGAATGTTGGAGAAATTATTGATAAATATGCAGCGGCAGATACTGTTATTCCTGAAGGAAGTTTATTCTATAAACGTGCAGTTGTTGAGAAAGAGCAACTTCCTGCTAGTATTATATTAGAGTATCCTAAGAGCTATGTTTTATATAATTTACCTGTTAATACAAATACTACTTATGGTAACTCAGTTTATCCTGGTAATTATATTGATATTTGGCTAAAAGCTGTTTATAAAGTGTCTGATGAAGCTAATTTAAGTGCTGAAGAAAGACAAAAAGCTGATCAAATTATGTATGGTAAATTAATATCTAATATTCAAGTATTAGCTGTTAAGGATTCTAATGGTCAAGCTGTTTTCCAAAACTTAGATGAGCAAAAGACTCCAGCTATGATTGTATTTGCTTTACCTGAAGAATATTATGTATTGTTACGTAAAGCAAGTTATATGAGAACATATGATACTGTTATTGAGTTAGTTCCTACTAATGAAGGTTTAAAAGATGAACCTGGAAATCTTGAACTTTCATCTGAACAATTAATGGAATGGATTAATACTCATACGTATTGGACAGATTAATAAAAAGAAGATAAAAAGAATAAAGGGATGTGAGTATAATGAACGAAAATATATTTGATAAGTTAGATTTTGGACCATTTCGTTCTTTACTAGATAATGATGATATTACCGATATATCTTATGATAATGGTGGACAGATATGGATTCGTTCATTAACTCAAGGATCTATGCGAGTTGAAATTGAAGGGCTTACTCCTGAATTTGTTGAGAAGTTAGCTTTTCAATGTTCTAATGTTATGGGTACTACCTTTAACAATGCAAAACCATTTCTTGATGCTGAATCGGCTGAACTTCGTATGAATTTCGTACATCAGTCTATTGCGACGAATGGAATTGCTTTGGTTATTCGTAAAACCCCTGCTAAGATTCGTCTAGAAAAAGAAAAATTAATTCAGGAGGATTATTTTACTCCAGCAATTCATGACTTCTTAATTCGTTGTGTTGAAGGTCATTGTAATATTATGGTAGCTGGAGAAACTGGTTCTGGTAAAACTGAATTTGTAAAATATTTAGCTTCTCATACTAAAACTAATGAAAAGATTATTACTATCGAAGATACTTTGGAACTTCATTTGGATAAAATATTTCCACAAAGAGATATTGTTGCTATGAAAACAAATAATGTTGCTAGTTATTCTGATGTCTTAGTTACTTGTATGAGACAGAATCCTAAATGGATTCTTTTATCGGAGGTACGTTCTGCTGAAGCTGTTTCTGCGGTTCGTAACTCTATATCTTCAGGACATAATATTTTATCTACTATTCATGCTGATAAAGCTAGTGCTATTCCTTATCGTTTATATTCCTTGATGGAAACTGATTTGGATGTTCATCAATTTTTAAGTACTATTTATCGGTATATTCAAATTGGTGTACATATTAAAGCTTTTTATAGTAAAGATTATGGTAAATTTCATCGTGAGGTTGATGAAGTTACTGAATTTTTTGTTGATGAAGATAATGTTCCAAGATCAAGAACTATTTATCAAAAGATTTTTGGAAAACCTATGATGTGCAAACCAAGTGCTCATTTAATAGAATATTTGGAAAATCAGAATATAGAAGTTCAAAATATTATTCATGATTTACCTGATGAATTGCCAATTCACTCTATTACAGAAGAAGAGAATTCTGATATAGAAGGAGCAGCTGGAGGTTCTTCGGATAATATTAATAATGATGCACTTTCTAGTTTTGAAGAAATGGTAAATGAGAAACCTGAAGTTACAGATACACCAACTGTTGAAGCTGTAGCTACTCCAGAAGTTACGGTTACACCAACTGTTGAAGCTGTAGCTACTCCAGAAGTTACGGTTACACCAACTGTTGAAGCTGTACCTACTCCAGAAGTTGCGGTTACACCAACTGTTGAAGCTGTAGCTACACCAGAAGTTGTTCCGACTGTTGCTGTTAGTCCTGTGGTTGATGTTAGTGCTGTTTCTACAAATCAAACTGTTAGTATTTCTCCTTCCATTAGTGGAGGAAATATTTATGCAAATATTGATCGTTTAGGAGAATAGAAGGGAGGAATCATTATGTATTTTGAAGAGTTATTTATCATCATTGTTTTTATTTTATTTATTTATCTTTATCGAAATTATAAAGGTGAAAATGTTGGAAAGTATGTAGTTGAGCAAACTCAAAGTATGTATGATAGATTTTCTCCATATTCTTTTAAGGTTGTTAGAGAGAAAACAAAGGAATTAGGACAAGATTATACTCCAAGGCAATATACATTACAAGTAACTGTTTTTGCTTCTTTTGCAGCTGTTATTAGTTACTTATACTTTTATAATCTAATTATTAGTATTTTATATGCTTTTATTGCTATTAGTTTTGTTCCTTATTTAGCTTATCTACGTTATAAGAGAATTTATTCTGAGTTTTTATTTGAACAAATTCAGGTGTATACTTCTAATACTATTATGGAGTTTGCGACTACTCAATCATTTGTCAAAGCATTGGAGGGTGTTGCTAATTCAGGTGTTTTAGAAGATCCTGTTTTAAGTGATGTTAAACAAATGATTAGTATGAGTTATGATAATGGTACTATTGATGAAGCTTTAGACTATATGAGTAAATTATATCCATATTATATTGTTAAGAATATGCATCAATTATTTTTACAGATTACTAAAGAGGGTGCTCAAAATTCAGCTGATTCTTTAGAAAATATGCAACAAGATATTGATATGCTTGTTGAAAGTGTTTATAGAGACCGTATTGAAAGAGCTTCTTTTCATAAATCATTTTTACAATTTGGTATTATGTTGTATTTACTAGTTATGTTAGTACAATACTTATTAGGAAGAGAGACTTATCTTGTTTTACTTCAGAGATGGTATATTCAGTTTTTAATGCATTTTGTTTTAATTGTTAATACATATTTCCTTTTAAAAGGGGAAAAATATTATAATGAGAATGTGGGGGCTGAATAATGGAGATATTAGTAGTTGGAGCAATTATTATCTTTATATTGATTTATAATAATACAATTGATAAGGATAAATTTTTTGCTGATAACCAAAAATATTTAGAGGCATTTAAAGAAGATGATTATCAATTCTTAGTATATGCTAAATATGGTGAAGATGTAGATGTTGATCAATTATATTCAAAGCGTGTTACTTATGCTTTTGTTGCATTTTTAGTTGTTTTGGTTTTAACTATATCTGGAAATGCATCTGCTGAGATTATTAACTCTCAATTCTTTTTAAATTTGGTTTTATCAATTGTTGTAGCTGTTGTTATGTTTAAAATTCCTTATACACAATTAAAAAGTTATTATAAACAACACCTACATGAAATTGATATTATGTTACCTTATTATTTAAAGAGTTTAGAAATTTTAATTCAACATTATACTGTACCAGTTGCGATTGGTAAATCTATTGGAGATGCTCCTGATATTTTTAAACCTGGCTTAAGAAGAATGATTGATCGTATAAATTCTGGTGATTCTACAGTTGATCCTTATATGGAATTTGCAAATACATATCCTGTTAGGGATTCTGTTAGAATGATGAGATTGCTTTATCGTTTAGGAATTGGTTCACAAGAGAGAAAACAAGAAAGACTTATGATGTTTTCTAGAACAGTGTCTAGCTTACAAAATAAAGCAAGAGAGACAAAATATAAAGAAAGATTAAATCACATGGAAAGCCAAACCATGGTAATGCTTGTTGTTACTGGTATTGGCGTTATGCTAGTCATCTTGATTTCAATGATGATGATGTTCTGATTTTGTGTAAAATCTATTGTAGTTTTTAATAGGTTTTGCTATAATTAATTTGTATACTAAAGAAAGGATGGGATATTTTAATGAAAGCTGCTACAGGTGAATTAAACTTAACAGTTATTACTTTGATTGCTATTGCTGCAGTTATTGGTTTCTTCTGGTTTATGTGGCCAACTATTAAACAATCTATTGCTAATCAATGGATCGATGTTAATAATTACGATCAAAATGATCAAAGTCAAGTTGGTGGAAATCCTGACTTAAATCCAAACCCATAATTTTATAAGGAGATAATATGAAAGATGCTTTTGGTGGTATTTTAAATCTTGTTTTAATTGTTGTTTTTCTTGTTATTGTAGAAGGTATTTTAGGATTAGTTGTAAACTATTCTAAAGCATTTCGAATGAAGAATGTTGTTATTTCTGCGATTGAACGTTATGAAGGATATGGCTGCTTTAGTAGTGAAGCTACTGGTAGAACTGATTGTAGAACAATGATTGATAATGGTGCTAAAAGCATCGGTTATTTTCCTAATGAAAATTTGAATTGTTCAACAGGTTATAACCGAGGGGACAACTACTTCTGTTATAGGAGATTTGATTCTGGTTCTAGTAACTATTATTACTATACGGTTGTTACACAAATTGATATTAATATTCCAATTATTAATAAAATTGTTGGTTTAGATTTCTTTCAAGTACATGGTGATACTAGAATGATTAGAAGAGGTTAGGTGATCTTATGAGAGATGCTATGGGTGGAACAGTTGTTCTTGTTATAATTGTTGTTTTTATTGTTTTTGCTTTGGCTTATATGGCATTTAATGTCAACTACACCAAAGCTTTTCGTATGAAAGATAAAATTATTTCTGTATATGATGATTTTAATGGAGATTGCTCTAGTGATGATTGTAAAAAGATTATTACTGATTATGCAAGAAAGATCGGATATACTACTGATGGGAATTTAAGTTGTCCAGCTGGATATGAAAGAATAAATGGAATTTATTGTATTCGTGAACAAATCATTGATACTAATAAGAGTAGTAGTAGTATTTCATATATTAAGAATTCTGGACAAGCTGGAATTTCTGTTTCAGATATAAAAACAAAACATTATTTTAATATTATTACAAAAATTAATCTACATATTCCAGTTGTTAATAATATACTAGATTTTAGTTTTTTCTATATTTATGGTGATACCAAGACATTTGAAGTCAATTAATCATAATAATAAAAAGGGTGTTGATTATTTATGAATGTTATAGTAGGAAATGAGCAACAAGATATTTTGGGGAATCTAGATATTGATGTGATTAAAAGCATTTCTGGTACTTATGATGTTAATGAAATTGTTAGTATGTTTAAAGACTTCTTTTTTAGCAAGATGATTTTGGATGTTACTGCTATTAATCAATATAAAGATTTTCGAACTTATGAAGTTTTAGCTCGTGGTTTAGATGTTAATAAAATAATTTTTTTATTACCAGATAAGAGTAGTTTATGTACTCCTAATTTTTTGTCTCGCTTAATTTCTATGGGGATTTATAATTTTACGAGTAAAGCTAATGGTATCAAATATTTATTAAAAAAATCTAATTCTTTACAAGATGTACAACATATTAGAGATATGGTTAAAGTTACTAATTCTAGTGAAGCAGGAGCTGCTGTGACGACTATTAGTAGTAGTAATAATATAAATATTGAAACTAAGATTATTGGATTTAGAAATATTACTGAGCATTCAGGTGCTACTACATTAATTTATATGTTGAAGAAAGAATTATCTATGAGATATGGACATGAAAATGTTATTGCAATTGAAGTAGATAAGAATGATTTCCAATTGTTTAATGATAAAACTATGATATCTTGTAGAGAGGTTGAATTACAAAGAGTAATTTCACAGTATTCAAAAGTAAATATAATTTTACTTGATTTAAATAAATATGAAAATGAAGATATTTGTACAGATGTTGTTTATTTAATTGAACCTAGTACTATTCGTTTAAATGGTTTAATTAGAAGATCTAAAGATATCTTTACAAAACTATTAAATAAGAAAGTTGTCCTTAATCAAAGCTTATTATTAAATAATGATGTTTTTGATTTTGAAAGTGAAGCTGGGATTAAGGTTTTTTATAATTTACCACCTTTAGATGAAAGAAAAAGGAATGCTATTATTCATGATTTTGCTTCTAAATTAGGTTTATGTGATGATAAACCTAATAATGGTGGTGGTGGGTCTGGTAAAATATTTGGTTTATTTAGACGCTAATCTCATTGACAAAATACAATTTATGATATTATAATATTGAAAGAAGGAGAGGTTGTATTATGTTAGATTTATTTTTAATTGCTGAAAGTGATGGATGTGGAGGCTTATTACCTTTAGTTCAAGTTATAGTTGCAGTTATAAGAATTTTCATGATTGTAATCCCTATTGCATTAATTCTTTATGGTACTATTGATTTAGGTAAAGCAGTTATTGCGAGTGATGAAAAAGAAGTTAAAGCTGCTCAAAGTAGGTTAATTAAAAGATTTATCTATGCAGCATTAATATTCTTTGTACCTATGTTAGTAGGGGTTGTTATGAATGTTGTAGCTCAAGGTGGTAAAGGTAATACTGATAGTTGGGCTAGTTGCTGGGCTGCTGCTGGTGGAGAAAAATAAGATGTTTTTAAAAATAGTAATTTAATTGCTATTTTTTTTTTGTTTTGTTATACTTATTATGATATAATATATGCGGAGTGATTTTATGAGAGCTAAATTTGTCTTAATTTTATTTATATTATTATCATTTATAGCGGTTTCTCCTATTCGTGTTAACGCTATTAGTGTTTCTGATTTTGTGCCATTATTAGTTGATGGTGATGGTGTTACTAGTACTGATGATGTTTCGAATTTAATGGATAATTATAACCAAGAACAAACATGTACGGGGAATGATTCCTTACTAGGAAATCCCGACGATCCTAATTCTGTTGCTTGGCTGATTCAACAAGCTTTAAATATTATTAAAGTAGTTGGGCCTATTTTAGTTATTATTTTGAGTAGTATTGATTTTATTGTAACAATTGTAAAAAGTGATGATGAATCTATGGCAAAAGCCCAAAAAAAATTAATCACAAGACTTATCTTAGTAGCTTTGTTATTTTTTATACCTACAATTACAGAAGTATTATTACGGGTTTTTCATTTAACTTCTACTTCTACATGTGGTTTAAAGTAAGTTAATTAAAAGAGGTGATGAATATGGGAGATTCCCAAATTGATGCAGCCAACCTACGATCTGATACTATTCGTGGGATATTTGCTTTTTTGGATAGACCAGCCTTTTGGTTATTAGGTTTAGTTTATGAATTGTTTTTCAATGTTGCATCTGCAGATTTATTTGCGAATGATACAATATTTAAATTTTATGGTAGAGTTCAATTAATTCTAGGTGTTTTCATGATGTTCCAATTAGCTTTAACCATTTTAAAAGGAATTATGAATCCTGATACATTTACTGATAAAAAAACTGGAGCTGGGAATGTTATTATGCGTATTGCGACTTCTTTAGTTTTACTTACTTTATTAGTTCCTTTTGAGACTGGAAATTCAAATGAATTTGAAAAGCAAATTAGTAATAATGGTTTATTATTTGGTTCTTTGTATTCTTTACAACATCGTCTTTTATCTAATAATACTTTGGGTAGATTAATATTAGGAACGGATGGTTCTAGTAATTATTTTTCAGATGATGATGATGATGATAGTGAAGAAAATTTAAAAACTTCCGCTAGAATTTTTACTTCAACTATTTTAAAGGGATTTTATCGCATTAATTTAATTCCTGAATCAGAAAGGAATCCTAATCATACACAGGATACGTCTAAAGATCCAGCAGTTTATAACGAAAATCGTGTTTGTAAAGATATTGATGATGATATGTTAGCTGCTTATACTAGATTAGATGCTGATCCTGGTGAAATTATTGATATGGTTAATGTTAAATGTTCTAGTGGTGGAGCTTTATCTATGTTACAGCAAGCTATTAATGGTTATGATTTAACTTCTATCGGTAATGGTTATTATGTGTTAGCTTATAATGGTTTTATTTCTATGATTGTAGCTTTTGTCTTTGTCTTTATTTTATTAAGTTTTACAGTTGAAGTTGCGATTCGTGGTATTAAGCTTGCGGTTTTACGTTTATTAGCGCCTATTCCAATTATTAGTTATATGGATCCTAAAGGATCAAAAGATAGTGCGTTTAATGCTTGGGTTAAGACTTTAACTTCTACTTATATTGATTTATTTGTTCGTTTAGCGGCTGTTTACTTTGTAATTTTCTTGATTCAAGATATGATTACGAATGGTATTGTTATTAAACATGGTACTGGGGCTTTAGGAGTTATTTCATGGATTATTATTTGGATTGCTTTATTTATATTTGCTAAACAAGCTCCTAAGTTTGTTAGAAAAATATTCGGTCTTAAAGAAGATGGTGGTACTGGTCTATTCAGTGGATTTAGTCAAATTCTTTCAGCCGGAGCTGTTGGTGCTGGTGTTCTAGGTGGAGCTATTTCTAATGGTATTGCGACAGCTGGAAAAGTCGGTGGTACTAATAAAGGCAAAAAGCTTTTGGCTGGTATCGGTGGAGGTATCCTCGGAGGAGTTACTGGTGGTTATGCGGCAGGTAGTACTTTTATGAAGTCTAAAGATTTTGATAGTAAGGCTATTATGAACCAAGTTCGTGCTCGTAACTTAAAGAACTATTCAAATGCTGCTGATGATTCAACTTTCTTTGGACGTTTGGCTGCTGGTGCTCAAGCTAACTTCGGTTTGAAAAATGAAATGGCTCAAATGGATGATAAGATTAAATACTATGGTATTGCCGAAAGTGCTATGAAACGTATTAGTAATGCCTTTGATGGTAATGGAGACTATAAATTTACATATACTGGCCCTACTATTAAAGATAGTAATAATAAAGATATTCTTAAAACTGGTGACAAAACATCCACAAAAGATCTTAATGATCTTTGCAATTTCTACTCTAGTGATGGTAAAGCTGCGAAAGAATTGGATGCTCTTAAAAAGAAACATCAGGGCTTACGTTTTGCTGAAATTCGTAAATTTAAGACTAGAGAGGATCTTGAAGCAGCAATTAAAGATCCAACTCAAGATTATACAGCTAGTGATTTAGTTATTTATGACTCAGCACAATTAATGTATAAAGTTGCTCAAAAATACAAGAGTGAACCTGAATTTACTAATCTTGGAAGTGTTAGTTTTGATTATTCTCTTTCAGGTAAGGATGCTGGTAAAGAATGGGGATCTTATTGGAAACACGATGCTGCTTCTGCTGGTAAAACTGCAGAACAAATTAAAAATAGTGAAGCTTACTCTAAAGCTAAAGCTAATGCTCAGAGAGCTGAAGAAAGTCAAAAAAAGGGTAAATAAGGGAGTGATATTAAGTGTTTAATCAATATTTGATTCCTGCTAATACGAAAAGGGGTAAATTAATTTTAGGATGGTTTAGACCTTTTGATTTAGCTTTGGTTGGTAGTGGTATTTTTATAACGTTAGTGTTATTAGCTTTTCTACCGTTAACTAGTACATTTGTAACTATTATGATATTGGCTCCAGGACTTATTTCTATCTTTTTAGTTATTCCTTTACCGTATTATCATAATATGTTAAATGTAATTGTGGAATTGTATGAATTTTTGACGAATCGTCAAACTTATAGATGGAAAGGTTGGTGTTATAGAAGTGGCAGCGAAAAAACAAAAAAGTAGTGGTTTTACCGAAGATTGGTTACCAATAAGAGCTATTCAAAATAATATGATTATTACTCGTGATAATTATAAAGTTACGGGAGTAAAAATTACGCCAAGAAATATCTTTATTTTGGACCCTGATACTCAAAATAATATATTAATTGGATTACGTAACTTTTATAATACGATTGATTTTGAATTTTGGTTAATTGTTGCGGATAGACCGGTTGATATTTCTGTTTATATGTCTCAAATGCAATTGTTATTGAATGAGACTACTTCACCAGCTATTCGTAAATTAATTATGCAAGATATTGAAAAAGGTGAAACCTTTATTAGAAATAATGTAGTTGATACTGAGTATTATTTTATGTTTAAAGGTAAAGACACTGATTTATTACAAAAAAGAGTTAGACAAATGATTAGTGGTCTTGGTACTTGTGGATTAAATGCTTCTTTAATCAGTAATTCTGATTTAAGATTAGTTCTTGAAAACTTCCTAAATGGAGGTAATACAACAGAGTTTGGAACGGTGATGCCTGTATGAGTACAAGTTTAAGAAGTCAATTAGCGCCTAAGGGATTAGAGTTTCATCCTTCTGATTTTATGATTAGTGATAAGTATGCGACTATTATGACAGTTGTTTCTTTCCCTAAATATATTATGCCTGGTTATTTATCATCTCTTACTAATATGAGTGGTATTAAAATTGTTATTAAGCATATTCCAGTACCTGCTCAAGAAATGCAAAAGATGTTAAATAAACAAGTAGCTGAATTAAAAGAAAGATATCAAACAGAAAGAGATCAGACTGTTCGTGAAAGAATTCGTCAGGATGCTGAAAGTTTGGAATATTTTACTTCAATGATTGCTGGGTCTCAAGCTCGTAATTTTGATTTTCAAATGCATATCATGATTACTGCTGATACTAAAGAGGATTTGGAGTTAAAGAAATTAAATGTTAAGAATTATTTGGATGCAATGGAATTAAGAGCAATTTCTTTACGTTTTGAACAAGAAAAGGTATTAAAATCTATCATACCTGTGTTCCCTGCTCAAGATATTGAACAAAGAATTGGTACTCCTATTCCTTCTGTAACTTTAGCTGCTATGTATCCATTTATTTTTGATAGTATTAAAGATCCAGGATTATCTACTTTATTAGGAGTTGATTTTTCTGGAGGGGTTATTTTATTTAATCAGTTTTTATATAAGATTCGTAAAGAGAATAATCGTAATAATGCTAATATGATTATTTTAGGTACTTCTGGTTCTGGTAAATCTACTGCAGCTAAATTATTATTACGTACTCATATACGTAATGGTTGTCAAATAGTTATTATTGATCCTGAAGATGAATTTAGAGAAATTACTAGAACTTATGGTGGAGATACTGTTGATATTGGAAAAGGTGGAGAATTTGGTTTAATTAATCCACTTGAAGTTATTATTGATGCTGATGAGGAAGAGATTAAGCAAGGACTTGGTTATACTGTTCTTACTCGAACATTGCAATTCTTAAAAGCTTTTATGAAATATTATGATCCTTCTATTGAGGAAGATGTTTTAACAATGTTTTCAGAAATAGTACAAGATACTTATAAGAGATTTGGAATTGATTTTAATACTGATTTTTCTAGATTTACTTCACAAGATTTTCCTATATTTTCTGATGTTTATGCGACTATACGTGGAAGATTAATGTCTATGACTGAACAGACTCAAGAACGTGATATTATGGAACGTTTGGAATTAAAAGTAAGACCTATTGTTAAAGAGTTAAAATTCTATTTTGATGGACATACTACTATTAAAAGAGGTAGTGATTTTATGGTCTTTAATATTAAAGAATTAATGAATAGTGATTCTACTATTAAAAATGCTTTATTCTTTAATGTTTTGAAATATGCTTGGGGATTATGTTTAGACTTTAATGTAGATACTATTTTAATGGTTGATGAGGCTCATGTATTACTTGGAGATAATAATGCTTTGGGAGCTGATTTCTTAGCTCAAGTTCAAAGAAGAGCTCGTAAATATAATACTGGAACAATTATTATTACTCAGCAACCTAGTGATTTTTCTGATCCAGCTGTTATTACACAGGGTAAAGCTATTTTTGATAACTCTTCTTATTATTTAGTTATGGGTCTTAGAAAACAGGCTGTTGAAGATTTGTCTTTATTAATTGATTTAAATGAAAGTGAAAAAGATAGTATTAAACATTATTCTCAGGGTGAAGCTTTGCTTGTTTGTGGAAGTAGAAGAATGAGAATTAATGTAGCTGTGACACAAGAAGAATTAGATTCCTTTGGTATAGGAGGAGGTTTCTAATATAGATAGGTGGTGATATCGATGGCTGAAGATTATGTAGCAAATAGAAATAACAAAAAAGGTCCAAGTGATCGTGAGCATCAGAATGCTAAAAATACTGCTAGAATAGCGGCTAAAGCAGCAGGTGCCTATTATGGAGGTGCTCTTGGAGAAAAGGCTGTCGATAAATTATCTAGAACAAAATTAGGTGATAAAGCCTTAAATGCAGGTGCTAATTTAATTAATAATAATAGACCTCTTAGAAATCTTAGTAATAGATTAAATGATTCGGGAATAGCGCAAAAAGCAGAAGGTGCAATTGATGCTTTTGGTGGCGTTTCCAATAGAGGTGGTAGTACTCCTTCTAATACTGAAGGGGATGCTAATAATGCTGCAAATCAAGAAAATAATGTTGAAAATGTAGGAGGAGAATCAAGTAATTCTCTTCCTTCTTCTAGTTCTAAAGAAAAAGAAAATGACAAAGAAGATAACAAAGAAGATAAGTCTGATGATAGTTCAACGGCTGAGGAAGGAGATTCTTTTGATTTATTTGGTAAGATGGGTGGCTTTCTTGGAAAGTTAATGGCCATTAAAGCAGCATTTTTTTCTTTATTTATTATTGGGCCTGTTGTTTTAATAGCTGTTTTTGTTATTATTTTAGCTAGTTCCGTTACAAGTTTTCTTAATACTGAATTTGATGATGGATTAGGAGTTAGTTATGCGACAGGTGGAGTTACTGGTAATACTACTTATAAAGCATCTAGTCAAAGTCAAGAGAATTTTTATCAAAGAATTCAGAATGTTAAATTAGATATGCAAACTCATGGAAAAACTGTAGATTCTTTAAATGTAGTAGCGGCTTATCATGCTTTAAATAATCATGGTGCAAATATAGATTATAATGAAATGTCTGATTCGGCTATTAGAGAAATTGCTTCAGCAATGTTTGATGGAAATACTTATAGTGAGACTACTTATAAGAGTAATCTTGTTAATAATATTATTCCTAAATATCTTCCTAATACGACTGCGAGTCAAAGAAAAGAAATTGCTAATGAAGTATTTGAGTATGTTGATAATTATTATGATTATGTTGGAGAACAACCTAAAAATAATTCTGTCACTTCTTCTAATACTTGTAATACTGGTTATTGTACTTATGATATTAAGGGTTTTTATTTTAAAGGAAAAGGTAATGTTGCTGAGTCTTTATCTTTAAATAATGTATATGTGCGTTTAATGCAGTGTGGTTCTGATGGAAAACATAATTATGGAGGAGTTTTTGGACAACCTTTACAAGGAGAGGATTTAGTTCCTTTTGAGAAATATGTGTTAGGAGTAGCCTATGCTGAAATTGATCCTAATGTTCCTAAAGAAGCTTTTAAGGCACAATTAGTTGTTGCTCGTAGTTATGCACTTGCTCGTCATTTAGATGGTAATACTTGGAAAAATATTAAAAAAGAAGGAGATAAGTGGGTAATTCAATTAGCAAATTGTACCCTTGATCAAGTTTATTGTGATCCTGATCAAGGTTGTTCTTCTAATAGTGGACAATGGGGACAAGTTCATAGTGGTCTTGCTTATAATCAGGGTTATTTTAAAAATCCTTTGAAAAGTAATTCTAATCTTCGATCTTATGCTGCTCAAACGGCTGGAGAAGTTTTAATTACTAAAGATGGTTATATTATTCATTCTGGGTATTCTGAAGAACAACAAACTTTTGTTTCTTTAGCTAATATGGGTTTATCTTATAAGCAAATATTAATTCAAGTATATAATCAAGGTAAACGTAATTATGGTGCTACTGATATAAAGAAATATTCTTGTCAAGATGTATCTGAATGTTCTTCTGGGGAATATACAAATTGGAAACAATATATTGGTTCTTGGATATCTACTAAGTTAGGAAATAGTGGAAAAACTATTAAGCAAATAGGGTGTTTAGCAACTTCTATTGCGATTCAAATTGCTAGAAGTGGGGTTCTTACTATTATTAATGATTTTAATCCTGGAACTTTTGTGGAAGCTATGAGTCAAAATGGTGGTTTTTCTTCTGAGGGTAATTTGAATTATTTGACTGTTTCTTCTATTACACCTAGTTTTAAATTTCAAAATAAAATCAGTCTTAAGGGGCTTACTAGAGAACAAAAATTAAATAAAATCCGTGAATTAACTAGTCAAGAAGGGGTTTATGTTGTGGCTGAAGTTAAAGGTAATACTGGACAACACTGGGTTGCGATTGATTCTGTTAATGGGGATACAATTACAATGATGGATCCAGGTAGTTCAGCTACTGATATGTGGAGTCAGTATAATTGGGTGAATACCTCAGCTTTAGTTTATTATAAAGTAAGTTAGGTGGTACTATGAGAGATAGAAAACTATATATAATTCTTATTTCAATATTTGTTTTATTCTTTATTGTTATGTTTTTATTATTTGGTTTAGGAGAAGTACGTCGAGGAAACCAAGATTTAACTTTAATGGTTGGTCACCATACTGTATGGCGTTATCATAATAAAAAATGGAGTAATTTGAGTAACAATTTGTCATACCAAAATCTTGATTGGAAAAAGTATCATATTTTTTCTAATCAAGAGTATATTGGAGAGCATTTATTATGGTATAACGATAGGTGGTATGCTTTTGATGATGATAGAAATGCAATTGATTTAAATGGGGATTTTTTAGCTTATTCTGGAAACTATGAACCTACTTTTTATTCTTTTATGGAAGAAGACATCCAAGATTATTCTTCTGTACAAGAAGTTTTAAGAGAAGCTTCTTTGCCAGAAGATAGTGAATTTTCAACTGCTTATCATGTACTTATGGACTTTGATCATGATGGGGTAGATGAAGATTTTTATGTTATTAGTAATGTTTTTTTAGATGAGTATGTTGAGACTACTTTTTCAATTGTTTATATGATAGATCAAGATATGTTATATATGATTTATGAGGATATTAGCAAGAATCAATCTTTTAATGGATGTAAGCCATTTTTTACTAGTTTTTTAGATGTTAATCAGGATAATACTTATGAATTTATTTTAAGTTGTGGTCGATATAGTGTTTCTGAGCAGATTGATATGTTGTATCAATATAAAAATAATGCTTTTAAAATCTTAATTTCAAGTGAATAATTAATGACAGTTTTTAAAATATATATTATAATATAGAAAGAAGGAGTTGTCGTACATGAAGTTTAAATTTAGAGCTGATCCTGAAGATTTATTAATCTTCATTATATTTGCTGTATTTTTATTATTTATTGTTGCAATATGTATTGTTAATTTACATACTTTTGTTTCAGAGGGACATTTATCTGGATTAAATCCAATTCCAGCTTTTAGTTCTGAGTATATATTTTCTACTATTTCATTATATTTATTATCTTTATTAGGTTTATTTGCTAGTGTTAGTTCTATGTTTTTTGAAAGAGAAAAAGGAATTGGAATTACTACTGATAAAAAAGATAAAGGATATTCTAGATGGGCTAAGGATAAAGAAATTCAAGCTGAATTGAGTTGTGTTTCTATTAAATCAAAAAATAGTAAAGAAGCTGGAATACCTCTTATTTTGAATGAAAAAGAGATGTGGGTAGATAATGGTGAGTACCATTCGTTAGTTATTGGTGCTACTGGTTCTGGTAAAACTCAAACCGTTATTTTACCTATGGTTCATTCTTTGGCTAAAGCTAAAGAGTCTATGATTATTACGGACCCTAAAGGTGAAATATATGAAAAGACTAGTAATATGCTTCGAGCACGTGGATATCAAATATTACTACTTAATTTCCGTGATCCACAAAATGGTAATGCTTGGAATCCAATGTCTTTACCTTATCAAATGTATAAAAAGGGAAATCAAGATAAAGCAATCGAGTTATTAGATGACTTAGCTTTAAATATTTTGTATGATGATTCTAATAAAAATGCTGATCCTTTCTGGGAAAAAACATCAGCTGATTATTTCTCTGGAGTAGCTTTAGGTTTATTTGAAGATGCTAAAGAGGATGAGATTAATATTAATAGTATTTCATTAGCAACCACAGTTGGAGAAGAAAAATTCGGAGGTTCTACTTATATTAAAGAATACTTTTCTGCTAAAGATCCAGCTAGTGCCGCAGCTATTAATGCATCTAGTACAATAATGGCTCCTAGTGAAACTAAAGGAAGTATTTTATCTGTATTTAAGCAGAAAGTTAAATTGTTTGCTTCACGTGAAAATTTATCAGAAATGTTAAGTTATTCTGATATTGATTTAGAAACTATTGGTGAAAAGCCTACAGCTGTTTATATTGTTATTCAAGATGAAAAGAAAACTTACCATTCTTTAGTTACTATTTTGTTAAAGCAAATTTATGAAACATTAATTAGTGTTGCCCAAAGACATGGTGGAAAATTACCAATTCGTACTAATTTTTTACTTGATGAGTTTCCTAATATGCCACCTTTAAAAGATGTTACTACTATGATTACCGCAGCTCGTTCTAGAAATATTCGTTTTACAATGATTATTCAAAACTTTGCTCAATTAGATGATGTTTATGGAAAAGAAACTGCTGAAACTATTCGTGGTAACTGTGGTAATATTATTTATTTGATTACTACAGAGTTAAAAGCTTTGGAAGAAATATCTAAGATGTGTGGAGAAGTAAAATCTAAAAAAGATGATAAAACTGCCTCTACACCACTTGTTACTGTTTCAGATTTACAACGTATGAAACAATTTGAAGTTATCATTATGCGTATGCGTAAACAACCATTTAAAACTAAGTTTACACCATACTTTAAATTAGATTGGGGAATTAAATTTCCTCCAGCTAAATATCCGTCTCGTAAAAAGAGAGAAGTTCATACCTTTGATATAAAAGAGTTTGTAAAAGAACAGAAAAAGAAAAAATTATTAGATATGATGAATTCATCTGATAATAAAAATCAAGATATGATGAGCCCAATACCTAGACCATTTAGAATGAATAATGATTTTCCTGGTAGTGATTTCCCTCCTGGTTTAGGTTCTTCTAAAGGAAGTAGTATGGATATTCCAGACTTCTTAAGAAGAATACCGGATAGTGGTGAAAAGTCTAGTGTTTCTAGTTTCCCTAGTTTTCCTAGTTTTCCAAGTTTTCCTGGTAGTTCAGATTCAACTAATATGTCTATGCCTAGTTTCCCTGGACCAACTTCTTTACCATTACCTAGTGCTATAGATAATAATCCTACTTCTTCGGGAGCTTCTAATACTTCTAGTTTTCCAAGTTTTGATCAATTTAAAGATAATTGGTTAAAAGAACATTCAGAGACAGAGATTAAAGATGAAAAAACAAGTACTGTTTCTACTTCTGAACCTCCTAAAGTAGGAGCTAATGATGATATGGGATTTGATGTTGATGCTTTAGTTAAGAAGATTGATGCTAAGATTGCAGAATTAGAAGAAGAAGAAAGAAAGAACAAAGAAGAAGAAGAGAAAAAGAAAAAAGAAGAGGGAATCATAAAAGTAGAGGAAAAATTGGATACTACACCAGTTGTTGCTCCTAATATTTCAGTTGAGATTAATCAAGAAATTAAACCAGATATTAATAGAGAATTAGAGTATGATACAAAAGAGTTACCTGATATTCCAGTTGAGATTAAACAAGAAGATAATAATTCTTTAGTTGAAGCCCCTAAAGTAACTGTTAAGGTGGAAGATGAAAAAGATAATTTACCACCAATTGTTAATAATCCTGTTAGTAAATTAAATTTGGAAGATGATAATGATGATGATTTCTTTGATGACTTTTTTGATAATTAGAAAGGATTTTGTTTATGAGTAATCGTTTTAATATTGTAAGAAAACCTAAAAAAACAGATGATGATGATATTATGGATGAAGATGAATTAGATGAAGAAGAAACTAAATCTTCTAGTGATAGTGACGTTTTAAGAAAAAGAATGATTCGTTTTATGCTTATTGTAGTGGGCATTATGATTCTTCTTTTACTTATCTTATATATATTTTCTTTATCAGCATCTAAACGTACTTATACTTATTCAGAAGTTGAAAAGATTTTAAAAGATGCTGCTGTTTCTTATTTTAAAGATCATCCAGAACATTTACCTATGGATGAGGGTAGTATTGTTGAAATTGATTCTTCTAATTTAGTTAATGATGGAAAAATGAAACCACTTTCTGAATATCTAGCAGATGATAGTGTTTGTTCTGGGGTTGTTCATGTTGAAATGGCTGGTACTGACTATTTGTATACTCCTTATTTAAATTGTGGAGAGCAATATACAACTGTTGAATTATATCGTAAGATTTTAGAAAATGAGACAGTTATTACTTCTGGTTATGGTCTTTATCATGAAAATAATCAATATGTATATCGTGGAGAAATTGTTAATAATTATGTTGAACTAGGTGGATCTATTTGGAGAATTGTTAAGATTAATTCAAATGATAATATAGTTCTAATTAGTGATGGTGGTACTTCATTTGATCAACCGTGGGATAATCGTTATAATGAAGAGAGAAAGTTTGAAGCTGGTATAAATAATTATGGCGCTAGTAGAATTCGTGAATATTTAGATAAAATTTATGATAATCCTGATGAAAAGAAGGGCGAAGTTCTACTTACAAGTTCAGCAAAGACAAAGTTAGTTTCTTATAATGTATGTGTTGGTAAGAGATCTCCAGCTAGTGAAAGTAAAGATAATACTGAAGAATGTAAGGAAGTATTAAAAAATCAAAAGTATGGTTTATTAACTCTTTCTGATTTCTTGTATGCATCTGTTGATCCTAATTGTAAGTCTGCTAATACAAAGTCTTGTAAAAACTATAATTATTTAGTTAAAGATTTTGATTGGTGGTTAGCAACAGCTAATTCAGAAAGTTCTTCTACAGTATATAAAGTTGCTCGTAAGGGTAATGCTACTGTAGAGAATGCTGCTGATTATGCATCTGTTAGACCAGTTATTATGTTAAATAGTCAAGTACTATATAAAAGTGGAAAAGGTACTGAAGAGAGTCCTTATAAAATAAGATAAGAATCCATTTTATCGGATTCTTTTTTTGTTACTTGTGAAGAAATGATAATTATACTATAATAAATCTTAGAATTAAGATATTGAGGTGATATTATGGATTTATTGATTGTTATACTTTTAGTTATTTTGATTATTTTAACAGTAGTTTCTTTAATGAAAAATATTAATGAATCTCATATAACTGATCGATTAAGTAAATTAGAAGTTAGTATGATGAAAGAAATGGGAGATTTTAAATCTGATTTAAGTAGGAATATTAATGATGATTTTACTAAATTAAATGAACAAGTAGAAAAAAGATTACTGATGATTAATGAAAAAGTAAATGAAAGATTAGATCAAAATTTTGAAAAAACTAATAAGACTTTTATGAATGTAATTGAAAGATTATCTAAAATTGATGAAGCTCAGAAAAAGATAGAATCATTATCAACAGATATTGTTGATTTACAAAGTGTTTTAACAGATAAAAAGACTAGAGGTATATATGGAGAAGTTAATTTAAAACATATTTTAGTTAGTGTGTTTGGAGAAAAGAATGATTCTATTTATCGACTTCAATATACATTGAGTACTGGTGTTATTGTGGATTCTGTTTTATTTGCGCCTGAACCTTTAGGAGTTATTTGTATTGACTCTAAATTTCCTTTAGAACATTATCAAAAGATGGTTGATAAAAAGAATTCTCAAGAAGTAAGAGAGCATTATGAAAAGTTATTTAAACAAGATATGAAAAAACATATTGATGCAATTAGTAGTAAATATATTATTATGGGGGAAACTGCTAATCAAGCTATTTTATTTTTACCGGCTGAAGCTATTTTTGCAGAAATTAATGCTTATCATGCTGATATTATTGAATATGCCTATAAAAAAAGAGTATGGATTACTAGTCCTACTACTTTAATATCTACTTTAACAGTTATTGAAATGATTATTAAAAATATTGAAAGAGATAAATATACTTCTATTATTCATGAAGAGTTAAATAAGTTGGGCTTAGAGTTTGCACGTTATAAGGAAAGATGGGATAAATTAGCGCGTAGTATTCAATCTGTTAATAAAGATGTTGAGAGTGTTAGTATTACTGCGGATAAGATATCTAAAAAATTTGATACTATTAATCGGGTTGATGTTGAATTAATGAATGATTATAAACCTAAAGAACTTGAATAAGCTTACATGTCTGTAAAATATTTGTAAATTTGTCGTATGTTTATTGAAATTAATCATTTGTATAATCTATAATTAACTTATAAGGTAAGGAGGTGTAGCTGTGCCAAGAATTCAATTTGATATTCCTTTTATCCAAAAAAAGTTAGAAGATTTAAAAAATTTAAATGAAGAAAATAAAAAACGAGGTTCAAAGTTCTCTAATTACGTTTATGGTACATTTAAACCAAGGTGGACTACAGATGGTGGAGAAGAAGCTATTGAATCTTTAGAAAGATTTGCAGATGTTGAATATAATGCTTACATTGGTTTTATTATTAGGGAAATTGAAGTAATTGAAGAATTAATTCCAGTTTTAGAGGCAATGAATAGAGCTGGAAGTCAATAGATTTTAAAAGGAGGCGTGAATATGGCTTTTAAAGAGGCTGATGTTGTAGAAATACAAAATATGGTTGAGTTTATGACAACTAACTTTTTACAACCTTTGAGGGATAGTGGTGATATGGTAAAGGAAATTTATGATGATATCAAAACAAAAGGTTTAGAAAGTGATGATACCAATATTGAATTAGAAAAAAGATATCTTAATATAAGACATTTTAATGGATTGATTGATAACTTATTAACTAAACTTAGTGACGAATTAACTACTACAGGAGATGAAATTGCACAAGACCAAAATGCAATAAATACCACATTACAATCGTAAAAAATAATTAAAAAAATAATACCCGTTTTTGGTATTATTTTTGTGATAAGGAGATATTTATGAGCAAAAGTAAAGAAGAAATAATTGCTGAAATTGATAAATTTAATGAAGATATTTCTTCATTTGGGTATAATCCAAATACAAAAGTAGAAATAATGACTATGACTGATTTTTTTCATGATTTATATGAATGTTGGCATACTGATACTGCGTTTGAGTTGTTTAAAAAAATTCTTGATATGTATAAAGAAGCAGCCAATGAAAAAATAGCAATGCATAATTTAATAGATTCTGAAAGTAAGACTAGGTTACATTGGAAAACTCGTGAAGAGGAGGTTGATTAAAGTGGGTGGTGGGTCTGATACATCTAATTTTGATACTGAAAAAATAAAAACAAAAGTGGAAGATATAAAAAAACTTTTAAAAAAAGAGAGCATAGAAGATGAAGATAGTGCATTGAATGCTCGGACTGATGCAAATGCTTTTTACAACAGATATAATAATATTATATCTTATAATAATGGTGAGCCTGTAGAAACACATCAAAGGAGAGTAAGGTTTCCTGGTATGGCACCACAAGAATATTATGTAGATGTATATCCTAATATATATGCTGCCCCTGATAATATGTATTATAATTTGAGTACTTCTAAATCTTCAGAGGTAGATAGACATTATTGTCTTTATAATGATATGATTAGCAATATTTGCCAAACGTTAGATTTTATAATTGATGTATCTTATGATATAGATTATTATTATAATGAAGCTTTAAGAATACTAAGTGGTGAAATTGAGCCGGAATATGTAATACCACGACCTGATGATGGAGGGAAAGTTTATAGTCCAGAAGAGCTAAACCCTGAGGAAGAAAATAAACCAGAGGAAGAAAATACACCTGAGGAGGAAAATAAACCAGAAGAAGAAAAAACGCCTGAGGAGGAAAATAAACCAGAAGAAGAAAATACGCCTGAGGAGGAAAATACCCCTGAGAAAAAGGACGCTGAAGATACTTCCTCAAAACCTAGTAATGCGACTTCTGGAGATTCTGGTAATAATGATTCTGGAGGTAGTTATACACCACAATATAGGAAAACAGATGAACAGTCAAAGAAAACAGCTACTGCTGAAGTTGTGGCTGTTGCTGGAACTGGTAATTTAGCTAAAACAGTTAATCCAGTAAATAATACTGATAAAAAAGATAATAACACTAATAATAACAAAAAGTATGATAGTAATGATGAATCAATTAATTCTAGAGATGAGTCAATGAATGATACTAATCAAGTAATTGAAAATCCTTGGGATAATACTAATACTTCTATTGAGCAACCAGTAGATAACGTTTCCGAATATGAAAATATTCCTAATACAGGTTCTGCTATCGATGAGGAAAAAACACAATCTAAATCATTTATTCCTGGTGTTATTGCTGCTGCTTTAGGAGCTGTAGCTGGTGGAATGGCTATTAAAAAGAAACATGACGATGAAGAAGAAAAAGAAGATAATTAAAAAAATGTATAGAAATATACATTTTTTTATTTTATAAGAAATAAAATCCAAATATGATTCCACAGATGGCACCTATTAAGTGTCCATCATGATATACTTTTTTATTTCCTTCTAAGATGCTTTTTTTAATTTCACTCATGATATAGAATATTAAAATTAAAATGAGGGTTAAGGGTATTTTTCCTTCAGTAATGTTTGAAAAAGAACTTAATACTATTAACATATATACGTTACCACTAGCACCGGTAATAATATAATTATTAAATATGTTATTAAATAGGGCAATTATTATTGAAGTAATTACTAGCATTATTATTAGATTTGTACTACCATATTTTTCTTCTACCATAGGGCCTATTAATAATATAAATAAAAAGTTATGAATTAGATGATCTAGATCTTTATGTCCTATACAGTGGGTTACTAATCTTATGTATGTTAGTGGGTTAAATAATGAAGATCTATAATTACTGAAGAATAGTTTATTGGTTTTTCCTCTAGTAATAGTATTTAATATACAAGCTATTACTGATAATAATAAATAAGTTATTATTACTGGGGAATTATAATCGAATTGTATGTTTTTTATTAGTTCTTCTATATTCATAATATTACCTTCTTTATTATATTATATCTTATTGTTTGGTAAATGTATGTATTAAATAAATATAATTATTGGCACTCTGTATTGACAACTGCTAAAAAGAGTGGTATATAATATTTGTATGCAAAAATTAGGAGATGATATTATGGCAAAAAAAGAGTTTCAATCGGAATCAAAAAGATTATTAGATTTAATGATTAATTCTATTTATACTAATAAGGATATATTTTTAAGAGAATTAATTAGTAATGCAAGTGATGCACTTGATAAATTATATTATCGTAGTTTAACTGATGATAAGATTTCTGTTAATCGTGATGATTTAGAGATTGATATTGAATTTGATAAAGATAAGAGATTACTTACTATTACTGACAATGGTTGTGGTATGACTAAAGAAGAACTTGAGATTAATTTAGGTACAATTGCAAAGAGTGGTTCTTTAGCTTTTAAGGAAAATATGTCTCAAGAAGAAAAAACTTCTATTATAGGTCAATTTGGGGTAGGCTTTTATTCTGCGTTTATGGTAAGTGACCATATTAAAGTTCTTTCTAGGAGTGTAGATAGCGATGAAGCTTATTGTTGGGAAAGTGAAGGTGCTGATGGATATACTATAAAGAAGGGTAAGAAAGATACTAGAGGTACTGAGATAATATTAAGTATTAAGGATAATAATGAGGAATTTTCATATGACAAATATTTAGATGAATATGAGTTAAAAACTCTTGTTAAAAAGTATTCTGATTATATTGCTTTTCCTATTAAGATGGAATGTACTCATCATGAGTTAAAAGATGCAGAAAAACATGAATATGAAGATCATAAAGAAATAGAAACATTAAATAGTATGATTCCTATTTGGAAAAAGAAAAAAGATGAAGTTAGTGATGAAGATTATGAAAACTTCTATATGGATAAATTTAGTGATTATGATAAACCAATGAAAGTAATAACTTCTTCTGTAGAAGGTATGGTATCTTATAAATCATTATTATTTATACCAAGTCATGCACCATATGATTACTATACTCAAGAATATGAAAAAGGACTTGCTTTGTACTCTAATGGGGTATTAATCATGGAGAAATGTGCTGATTTATTACCTGATTATTTTAGTTTTGTTAAAGGTGTTGTAGATAGTGAAGATTTATCTTTAAATATATCTCGTGAATTATTACAAGAATCTCATGGATTAAAACTTATTGCGAAAAATATTGAGAGTAAAATTCGTAAAGAGTTAGAAGAAATGATGAAAGATAATAGAGAAGAATATATTTCTTTCTTTAAGACTTTTGGGGTTCAATTAAAATATGGAGTTTATAATAATTTTGGACAAGATAAAGATAAGTTAAAAGATTTAGTATTATTCTATTCTAGTAAACATGAAAAACTTATTTCTTTAAGTGAATATGTTATGGAAATGAAAGAGGGACAAGAAGCAATTTATTATGCATCAGGTTCTTCTATTGAAAAAATTCATGCTCTTCCACAAATTGAGCAAGTTCTTGAAAAAGATTTTGATATTTTATATTTAACTGATTATGTAGATGAATTTTGTATTACAGCATTGCAATCTTATGAAGGAAAGAAATTTGCTAATGTTAGTGATGGTGATTTAGATTTAGAATCTGATGAGGAAAAAGAAGAAGTTAAAAAGATAAATGAAGATTTTTCTGATTTATTGAAAGCTATGGGAGAAGAAATACCGGATGTTAAAGAAGTTAAGTTTAGTAAAAAATTAAAGAAACATCCTGTATGTTTAACTACTAAAGGTGATGTTTCTATTGAAATGCAAAAAGTATTTGATGCTATGCCAAATGATATGGGAATTAAAGCTGAAACTGTTTTAGAAATCAATGAGAGTCATCCTATTAGTGAAAAGTTAAAAGAATTATATAAAACTGATCCTGAAAAATTGAAGAAATATACAAAAATCTTATATAGTGAAGCACGTATTATCGCAGGACTTCCTGTTGATAATCCTACTGAACTAAGTCAAATGATTTGTGATGAGTTATCAAAATAGAGGAATATCCTCTATTTTTTGGTTGATGACATATTTTTATATTTATAGTATAATTAATTAGAGGTGAGTTTTATGACTACTCGAAAAAGTATGACTTTTCCTATTATTATTACTTTTATTATTATAGCGATTATTGTTTATTTGTTTACTACAATTAAACAAACAGAAATTGTATGTTCTAAGACATATTCTTTTGATTCTAATATTAGATTACAAGAAGATGTTACTACTACTTTAGATGGGAAGAAAATTACTAGTATAAGTGTTGTTAAGACTATTTTATTACCAGAAGACTATGCTGATGAAGTTCATTTAAATAGTATTAAATTTTCCCTTGATAAAACATTAGAGTATTTAGGTAAAAAAGTTAATTATACGATTAGTAATGATAGAATTATTGTTGAAATAAAAGTAGATAAAAATGAAGTTTTATTACTAGATAATATTGAATTTGTAGTAAATGATGATTTACAGATTGTGATTGATACAAATACAAAAAGTAGTAATGTAATTACTTTGACTGTAGGAGATAATTATACAGATGGAGAATTCATGAAAAGATTAAAGAATAAAGGATATCGTTGTAAATAATATGAAAGATTATGATATAGAGAAAATTAGTAATCATATTGATTTTGTTGGTGGGGCTTTGCAAAATATTCATGATAAGTTTTTATTAACTAATTATGAAATTGAGATATTAAAAAAATATCATATTGATTATCAAAAATGCCATAGTTTAAAAGAAGTTCTTTTTCAAATAGAGGATTTATTAAATGAAATGGATATTACTGATGATGAATTAGAAGGAATATCTATTTCTATTTCAGAAAGAGATTATTATCAAAACACCAATAAATAATTGGTGTTTTGTGTTAAAAATAAAGAGGTGATTTTATGGAAGAATATTTAGAATTTGCGATAGGTATTGCTAAATATGCTGGAGAAAAAATGATGGATAGTTTTTCTATAGATAAGACAATTAATTTTAAAGATGACAGAACTATTGTTACAGAGATTGATAAAAATATTAATCATTATTTAATTGAAAAAGTAAAAGAAAAATATCCCGACCATTCTGTGATTGGTGAAGAGGAAGTGCTTAATAATCAATCTACGAATGTATGGGTTTGTGATCCAATTGATGGAACTAGAATGTTTACTTATGGGGTACCAGTATCGGTGTTTTCTTTGGCTTTTGTAGTTGATGGTGAAGTACAAGTAGGAGTTGTTTATGACCCTTTTAAAAGAGAAATGTATACAGCTATAAGAGGTAAAGGTGCTTATTGTAATGGCAAAATAATTCAGGTAAATCAATTGCATTTAGGTGATTTGGGTTATTCTTTAAATTTTGAAATATGGGAAAATGCTAAATTTGATACGATGGGAATTGCTAATTCTTTACTTAGTGAAGCAAAAATCTCTTGTATTGGAAGTGTTGCGAGAGCTTGTACATTAATTGCTAGAGGTTATATGTCTTGTGATTTGTTTCCTGGTGTTGACCATGGTAATTGTGATGTTGCTGCAGCATCTTTGATTGTAGAAGAAGCTGGTGGAATGGTAACTGATTTTTTTGGTAATACTCAAAGATATGATGGACCAATTAATGGGGCTATTATTACAAATAGAACATCTCATAAAGATATATTAGAAAAAGTAAAAGGTATGATAAAATGAAAAAGAATATTATTTTTATTATTGTATTTTTTGTTGTTTTAGGTTTTCTTTATTTAAATCTTTCGGGGGAAAAAGTGATTGTTCCTAATAGTAGTAATTCGATTTATGAAGAAGTTTCTGAATTGTTAAGACCTGTTTATTCTGACTATCAGATGGAAGTAGAAAAAGAATATCATACAATTAGATTTACAAATTCAAAAAATCATGAAGTAGAGTATCTATTTTATGAAGGTAAAATTTCTTCTGTTAATATTCATTATGATCTTGATGATAATAGTTTAAGTTCTGATGAAACAATTCAAAATATTGAAAAGTTGTATGGTTTTGTTACTAATAGCCTTATTATTGTAGAGGACTATTTTGATACAGATTTTTATTTAAAAAAAGAGTTTTATATTAATGATCATGATAAGAGTTATTTAAAAGATTTATTAGATTATAATGTAGAGTATTCAGGATGGAATGTAGGTTATTATTATAAGAATGAAGGAAAATATTTGCATATTGATTATTATTTAAGTACTCGTTATGATAATGAAGGATATTCATCTTTTTCTATTTATCTTTCTTAACTAAACGAGAAGTTGAGTTGTTTCAACTTCTTTTTTATTGTTTTTATTATGATTAATTATATATAATTTATTTAGAAAGAAGGAATAATATGATTTATTTGGATTATAGTGCAACGACACCTGTTAGAGAGGAAGTTATTGATACTTATGCTAGAGTATGTAGAGAGTTTATTGGGAATCCTAATTCATTACATTCTTTAGGTGTTAAAGCAAAACAATTAATAGATGCGAGTAGTAAACAGATTGCGGATATTTTAGGAGTTAAACCAAGTGAAATAATATATACTAGTGGGGCTAGTGAAGCTAATAATACAGCTATTAAAGGAGTATGTTTAAAATATCAAAATAGAGGTAAACATATTATTACTACTGAATTAGAACATTCTAGTATTATTGCACCTTTAAATTATTTAACTACTTTAGGTTATGAAGTTGATTTTGTTTCTTTAGATAAAAATGGTTTAGTAGATTTAGAAGATTTAAAGAATAAACTTAGAGAAGATACTGTTTTAGTTACAATTGCTTCAGTTAATAGTGAAGTGGGAGTTAAACAGGATTTAAAGAAGATTAGTGAAATTGTACATAATAATGGTAGAACTTTATTTCATAGTGATGTTACTCAAAGTATTGGTAAAGAAAAAATAGATTTTTCTTATTTGGATTTAGCTAGTTTATCTTGTCAAAAGTTTTATGGTATGAAGGGAATAGGGGCTTTAATAAAGAAAGAAAAATTAGCAATTGAACCTTTAATACATGGAGGAAAAAGTACAACTATTTTTAGAAGCGGAACACCTGCGACTCCTTTAATTGCTTCTTTTGCAAAAGCTTTAAGATTAGCTTATGAAGATTATACTGATAAGTATCAAAAAGTAGTTGATTTAAAAAAATATTTAATAGATAAATTAGGTTCTTTAGATATAACAATTAATAGTAATGAATATTGTCTTCCTCATATGATTAATATTAGTTTACATGGAATTAAGAGTGAAGTAATGTTACATGCTTTAGAGGAAAAAGAAGTTTATGTATCCACACAGACTGCTTGTTCGGTTGGTAATTATTCAAAAGCTGTATTTGCAATTACACATGATAAAGAACTAGCTAGTAGTAGTATGCGTATTAGTTTGTCTTATCTCACTACTTATGAAGAATTAGATGAGTTTGTTACAATATTTAAAGATGCTTTAGAGAAGTTAAGTTTTAGGAGAAATGTATGAAAATAGTTAAAATTAGTGCGATTTGGTGTGGAGCTTGTTTGATTACAAATAAGATTTGGAATCAATTAAAAAATAATTATAACTTTGAAGCAATAGAGTTAGATTATGATATGGATGAAGATGAGGTAGAAAAGTATAATCCTGGGAAGATACTACCAGTATTTATATTTTTTGATAATGAAAAAGAGATTGATCGACTAGTAGGAGAAATTTCTTATGAAGAGTTAGAACAAAAATATTTAGAGGTGTGTGAATAGTATGAAAAAAATATTTATTTTTTTCTTTTTAATGATTTTATTTTGTCCTTTTTCTGTTTTTGCCAAAAAGGATGATACGATTACTTTATATTTTTTTCATGGGGATGGTTGCCCACATTGTGCTGAAGAGGAAGTATTATTAGATAAGCTTCGTAATGAGTATTCTAATTTTAGTATTCAAGAATATGAGGTTTGGTATAACGAAGATAATGCAGACTTGTTATTTAAAGTACAAGAAGCTATGGGAATTGAAAGTCTTGGAGTTCCAACTACTATCATAGGTGATTATGCTACGGTGGGTTATACAGATAGTTCAGCAAGTAAAATTAGAAGAGCTATTGAGTATTTTCAAAAAGAAGAGTATGTTGATGTAGTTTCTCATATTATAGATGATTCTTTTCAAAAAGAAGATTATAAAAAAAGTGGTTTTATAGAACAAGAAGAAAAAACTGATACTGATATGACAATGAATGTTCCTATTGTTGGAAATGTTAATTTGAAAAAAGTATCATTAACAACAGCGGCAGTTATTATAGGATTAATTGATGGTTTTAATCCTTGTGCTATGTGGATATTATTGTTTTTAATTAGTGTATTAATTGGCATGAAGAATCGTAAAAGAATGTGGGCTTTGGGATTAGCTTTTCTTTTTACTTCAGCATTTGTTTATTTATTAATTATGCTTTCTTGGATTAAGATAGCTGTTCAATTCACGACTATTATTTGGGTTCGTTCTTTGATTGCTTGGGTTGCACTTATAGGAGGAGTTATTCAATTACGTAGTTTTTTCAAAAGTAATGAAAGTGGCTGTGAAGTAGTAGATGATAAAAAAAGAAAAAATATTTTTAAAAAGATTCGTAAATTTACAGCTGAAAAAAGTTTTCTTTTAGCATTATTAGGAGTAATTGGATTAGCTATTTCTGTAAACTTAGTTGAATTAGCTTGTTCAGCTGGATTACCTTTAATATTCACGGAGTTATTGGCTTTAAATAAAATATCTGATGTTGCTAAATTTGGTTATGTACTTTTATATATTTTATTTTTCTTGATTGATGACTTAGTTGTATTTTTTATTGCGATGTTTACTATGAAAGTAACTGGTATTACTTCTAAATATAATAAATATTCTCATTTATTAGGTGGAATTGTAATGCTTTTGATTGGTGTTTTATTATTATTTAAACCAGAATGGTTAATGTTTCAATTTAAGTAGTTTACTTCTTTTAGGTTTTTTTGTATAATATATTTTAGAGTAAAAGGAGTTTTTTCTATGGAAGATAAAGTGATGATTGTAATAGAAAATAGTGATGGTTCTAGATTAGAAGTGGAGCTTATTACTTATCTTTATAGTAAAGATGGTTTTCATAAATATGTTGTTTATTCCAAAGGTGAAAAGTCAGGCCCAGAAGAAGATGAAATTATTTATGTTTCTAAATTGATTCAAGAAGGAGATACTTTAGTAATTGAAGAGATTTTAGATGATAATGAATGGGCTGAAGTTCAAAAATTATTGAAAGAAATTGCGAATGCTGCGTAGGGTGGTGAGATATAATGGATACTAATTATAGTTTTAGTGGAAATAATGAAGCTGTAGCTATGAAGGCTGCAATGTTTGATGTTATTGCTCGTCACCAGGAAAGTTTGAATAATTATGCTCAGGGAATGAGTATTGATAATCCAAATGCTGCTTTGTTGCATGAAAGATGGTCTGAAACTTATGCGGCACTTGTTAAAGTTATTGAAGAAGCTTCAAAGTTAGGGTATTCTATTGCTGATTTGAATCAAAAAACAGAAAGTTGTCGAGCTATTTATGAACAAATTCTTAGTCAAAAGGCTCCTGTATTAAATGATAATAATGTTCAAAATGTTGTTTCTACCGATGTAAATAAAACTGTTTTAGATGGTAGTGCAAATGAAGTTGTTGCGAGCCAAGAAACTTCTGTGGAAAAAGAATCTGGACCTATCGAAGAACCAACTGAGATTTCTGATGAGTCTGTTAAAAAAGCAGAAGACGCAGTTGCTGAAGAAGCTTCAGTAGAAGAAGTAGTTAATGAAGAGACTGTTCCTGCTGAAAAGGCTACTGAAGTAGAAGAAAATAAGGTTGAAGAAATTGTTGCTGAAGAAGCTTCAGCAGAGGAAACGGTTAGTGAAGAGACTGCTCCAGTAGAATCTACTATTGAAGATGAAAATAAAGCTGTAGAAACTATTCCTGAAGAGGCTTCAGCAGATGAAGCAGTTAGTGAAGAGATTATTCCTGTTGAAAATACTACTGAGGGAGAAAATAAAACAGAAGAAGTAGTTGCTGAAGAAGTAGGAAAAGCTGAAAGTGAAGATAGTGCTATTATTCCAGCTATTGTTATAAGTGATGAGTCTTTGAATGAGGAAAATGATAA
>JAEEGL014650893.1_pt1 | contig 39664 bp, 36 predicted proteins | sample 9134231 | NCBI WGS metagenome assembly JAEEGL01 (sample SAMN16246548, study PRJNA631951) | gut metagenome | biome: gut microbiome; feature: rumen; material: fiber-attached | host: Bos | place: Iran: Karaj | collected 2018-10
GACCATCCGGGGCAAGTATCACGCGATCGTCGAACAGATCAAAGAATGCCACGAGAAGGGACAGCCGATCCTGATCGGTACGGTCTCGATCGAGAAGTCCGAGGAACTCTCGGAGATCTTAAAGAAGAACGGGATCAAGCACGTCGTCCTGAACGCGCGTCATCACGCCCGCGAAGCCGAGATCATCGCGCAGGCGGGTAAAGAGGGCGCCGTCACCATTTCGACCAACATGGCGGGGCGCGGTACCGATATCCAACTCGGGGGCAACGCCGAGTTCATGGCGAAGAGCGAGATGCGCCGCCTCGGCTACACCGACGAGGCGATCGCCGACGCCGTCAGTTACAGCGTGACCGACGATCCCGAACGGCTCGAAGGTCGGCGCGTGTTCCGCGAACTGGAAAGCAAATACAAAGAACAGATCCGCCCCGAAGCCGAACGCGTCAAGGCGGTCGGCGGGCTCTTCGTCCTCGGCACCGAGCGGCACGAGAGCCGCCGGATCGACAACCAGTTGCGCGGTCGAAGCGGCCGTCAGGGGGACCCCGGCGAATCACGCTTCTTCCTCTCGCTGGAAGACGATCTGATGCGCCTGTTCGGCACCGACCGCGTCGCGGGTCTCGTCGCGCGGCTCGGACTGGACGAGTACACCCCCATCAACTCGGGGATCCTCTCGGGCTCGATCGAGAGCGCGCAGAAACGCATTGAGGCGCAGAACTTTGCCCGCCGGAAGAGCGTCCTCGAGTACGACGACGTCATGAACCAGCAGCGCAAACTGATCTACGAACAGCGGCGCGAGGTGCTGGACGGCAAAGATCTGCACGAGACCATGGAGAATATGATCCGCGAATCGATCGCCTCCAACGTGGCGAAGTACACGCCGGGCGAGGATACGTCGGCGTGGGATCTTGCCGGGCTGAATTCCGAATACTACGGCTTCCTGCTCCCGCCCGACGCGCTGCGCTTCCCCGCCGACGCGATCCCGTCGCGGGACGAGTTGACCGAAGACCTGACCGAACGCGCCATGAAGATCTACGCGTCGAAGGAGACCCTTTTCGGCGCCGATATGCTGCGGGAGGTCGAGCGCGTGATCCTGCTCCGCAACGTCGACTCGCGCTGGATGGAGCACATCGACGCCATGGACGACCTGAAGGACACGGTCGGGCTGAACGGCTACGCGCAGAGAAGCCCGATCAGCGAATACCGGATCGCGGGCGCCGACCTCTTCGACGATATGATCGAGGATATCCGCACGGGTACCGTCCGGATGCTGCTTGCCGCGATCCCGACCGAGGCGGCGACCAAGCGCGTGCAGGTCGCCAATCCCCTGGTCGCCGGGTTCGCCGGGCAGAATAAAAAGCCGACCGTCCGGCAGGCGGGCGAAACGGTCCGCCGCACCGACAAGAAGGTCGGTCCCAACGACAAATGCCCCTGCGGAAGCGGGCTGAAGTACAAGAACTGCTGCGGTCTGCGCGGCGGCGGCTCGGACGGGAACGGCTGACGCCATGGGCTTCGGACTTCTTCTGATCGGGTACGTTTTCTACCTGAATACGATCATTCCGGTCTACACCATTCCGGTCTCCGCCCTCGTGATGGCGTTCGGGCTCCGGAAACTGCGGGTCTGGAACAGCGGACTGCGCGGCGCGTGGCGCACCGATCTTGCCACCCTGGTCTACGGACTTGCCTCGGCGGGACTTGCCGGCGTGATCGCCGCGGGCGTGAAGATCCCCGATACCCTCTCCTCGGTCGTATCGGCGGGGCTCTGCCTTCTCGTGTTGCTCTTCCATTTCTATCTCGGATCCGGCGTGATCCAACTGACGCAGGAAGTGGGTCTTGTCCGCCTTCGCGGACGCGCCCTGTTCTTTCGGACGTCGGCGTGCATCTACTGGTTCCTGTACGCCTTTCTCAACCTCGATCTCGGGGAAAAACTCGATACCTTCGTCGCGCGGCTCTTTATCCCGATGGTGATCGTCGGGCTGGTCGTTGCGATCGTCGGGATCTCCGTGATCTTCTCCTGCTATACCGACATCGGGTTGCCGGACGAAATGAACGCCCCCGAAAAACCCGGTTTTATCGCCAAGTGGAAACGAAAGAACGAAGAGGTGGATCGCAAGGATGACTGAAGTTTCGGTTCGGCCCTTCTACCGCAGGCAGAGCAAACTGCCCGTCAAGCGTATGCTGGTCGGGCTCTTTCTCCTGTTCACACCGTCGATCAACCTGTTCGACCTCCTCCCCGATTTCATCGGCTGCACGCTGATCCTCTCGGCGCTCTTTGACGCGGCGGAGGTGCTTCCCTACTTCGGGGAACTGCGGGAAAAACTGAAGACCTATTTCTGGGTCTCGCTCTCGCGCTATCCGGCGCTGTTCGCCATGATGTCGATCTACTCGGGCGACTCGTCCCAACGATCCATCATCGCGGTCTTCGCCGTCGGGTACGCGATCGTCGACCTGATCTGCCTGATCCCCGCGGTCGGCTACTTCTGGGAGGCGTTCTTCTACTTCGGCGAACGCTTCGACTGTCCGGAGGCGATCGCCCCGGTCGGAAAGATCAAACCCGAGATGCTCCAGCGGTTGACCTACCTGTTCTTCATCGTGCGCGAGGCGGGCTCCTGCGTGCCCGAATTCGCCCTGGTCCCGGTGATGCCCGGCGATCTTTCGTCCTCGACCGTCTCGTTCTGGCTGACGCTCTATCCGAAACTCGCCGTCGGCGCGGCGCTGATCGTCCTCGGCTTCGGGATCTGGCTTTTCACGGTCTTCTGCCGCTACTTCTCGCGGCTCTCGCGCGAAGGCAACGCCGACCGCCTGATCTCCGAACGCTACGAAGCCGACGCGGAACGGCTGAACGCCCTGCATTCCTTTGAAGGGCTGCGGATCTTCTTCGTTCTGCTCGCCGTTTCGGTCGCGCTCGGAATCGACGTGATCTTCGACCGCGTGAACGTCCTGCCCGACGTATTCTCCGCCGTTCTGCTCGTGATCTCCCTGCTCTTCCTCCGCCGCCGCATCAACGGTCTTTTCGTCGGGCGGTGCGTGATCTTTGCGGGGATCTTCGCTGCGTTCTCGACCGTCTCGACGGTTTTATCGCGCATCTTCTACGACCGATACGGCATCGACGGCCTCGCAAACGGCGTTCCCGAAGCCGGACGGCTCTACCGCCTCGTGACGGTCTTCGGCGGGATCGAAGCGGTGCTCTCGATTCTGGTCGCGATCCTGCTCTTCACGGTGCTCGCCCGGCTGATCCCCTTCTCGGTCGGAACGCTCGGCAGCGCGCTTGCCCGGCAGACCGAAGAACTCGAACGATCGCTCTACCGTGAAAACGTCCTGTTCCTCGTCCTCTCGATCCTGTCGAGCGCGGCGACCTTTGCCGGCATCCTGCTCGCGCGCCTGACGCGCTCGGTCGAAGTCTTGCGCGATCCCGAAAGCGGACTGACCACCCCGATCCTGATCGAGCAGGTCGACTGGTTCTGGATCGTGCCGCTCGTCCTCTCGGTTCTGCAGTTGATCGTGATGCTGCACTTTACCGGACGCCTTCGCGACGAGGCGCGGGAGAAATACCGCGGGATCTATTAAAAAAGAAAAGCCGCCCCGTGCGGCAAACGAATACCGCCCGTGACGAACACGGGCGGTATCTTTATTGTTCGTGATCTGTCCAAGCGCCGGCAGACAGGCGATGCAGGCGGTTCAGGTCCGCCGCGACGGCGCGGTTATCCGGCATATAGCGGTCGAGGGCGGCGTGGAACTCGCGCCCGTGGTCGGGATAGCGCAGATGGAGCAGTTCGTGGAGCAGGACGTAGGAAAGGCATTCGGGGGGATACTCGGCGAGGGTGAGCGAGAGATGCAGCGTCCCCTCGCGGTGGTAGCAGGTGCCCCACCGCCGCGCCATCTTGCGGACGGTGACGCCGCTCGGTGAAAGCCCGGTCATCGCCGATAGGAACGGGAGCAGTTTCGCCGCCTCGGTCTGCACCTCTTTGCGGTAAAAGGCGAGCAATACCGCCTCGCGCTTTTGGGGTTCGTCACTGCGCGCCGAGAGGATCATACCTTCCGGGACGAGCGAAACCCCCGGCGCCCCGATCCGCGGAAGCAGGGGTACCCGCCGCCCCCACAGAAGGGCGTACTCCCCCTCTCCGTACCGGCGTTCACGCCCGGGATCGGCGGGAAAGGTCGCGATCTTGCCTTCCAGCCACGCCCGCTTGCCCGATACGATCCGCTCGATCTCGGAGAGCGCCGTCCCCGTCGGGGCGGTCACGCGCACCTGACCGAAAGGCGGCAGCACGGCGATCGTGACGCGGCGCACGCGGCGCCGGACGAGCAGGACCGGAAAACCGGCAAGCGCAACGTGCTCGCCGGAACTCTTCGCGCTTCCCCTCTCCCCCATTCGGTTCACTTCCCTTCCATACGAAAACGCCGCCGTATCCCGGGGGATCGGCGGCGAATAGATTGTATCAGACGATTTGCGGCTCGGCGTCGGGTTCTCCGTTCGCGATCCCCTCTTCGCAGACCTCGGCTCCCTCGACCTCAAGATGCAGGTAGGTGAGCGCCTCGCGCAGCACGGTGAGGAAGGATTTGTCCACCTCGATCGTGACCGAGACGCACTCGCCGTCGTCGAGAATGAAGTAGAGCGTCTGCCAGACGGCGGGCGACATACTGACGAGGAAGTTCATGCGGACGTCGACGCGCAGTTCGCGCGGTCCGTCCTCGCCGCGACGGAATTCACGGATCTCCGACAGTTCGGAAAGATCGCGCTGGCAGACCGTCGTGGTCTGGTTGCCGCGGCGCTGGTTGACGATCAGCGTCGGCACGCCGTTCATCAGCGTCACGGTGTAGGTGTAATGCAGAAAGAAGAAACGCGAATAGAGCCAGATGTCGGCGACGGCGAACAGGAAAAAGGCGATCTGTCCGACGATCGGCCGCCACCAGCCGAAGACGCAATACAGAACCGAAACGATCAGTCCGAGGGTAAGAAACGAGAGCCACCAGACGGGGCGGTCATTCTGCCGTTTCGGCGTAAAGGAAAAAGTTCGCATAATCTGCTCCTCAATTCAGTTCTCTGCCGCTTCCCCGCCCGAAAGATCGAGTACGGGGATCGACGCGTAGGGTTCGGCGGCGTCGGGATCGGAGGCAAGATACACGTCGGCGCGTATCCAGGACACTCCGGCGAAGTCAACTCCGTCAAAGCAGTACTTGACGGCGCGATACCAAAGGTAGGTCCGTCCGAATTCGTCGGTTTTTTCGTAGCGGTTTCCGAGATCGTCGTACAGGGTGACGACGAAGAAGGTCTCGTCGGGCTCCCGCCCGACGTCGGTCCCGGTCGTCTCCGAGAGGCGCGCCATGGTGTCGCGGCTCAGCCGGAGCGTGAACTGTACGGCGCCCGCCTGACGTTCGATCACCAGATTATCGGCGATGAAACTCGCGCGAACGTTGTCGTCGTAGGGGACGCGGATCTTCAACTTTTCGGGGTCGAGATCGTGCGTTTCGGAGTAGGCGGTCAGGGCGGGCGTCATGGTCAGTTTCCGCATTTCGCGCGGATAGTATTCCGCGACCAGCATACGGAAAACGAGGAACCCGCAGAAAAGGAACAGCGTCAGCGAAACGAGGATCTTCACAAGACGCAGGATCGGACGTTTCTGCCCGAGTTCGTCTTCTTCGATGTCGTTGTAGTCGCCGTAGCGTTCGTAATCCGCCATACTATCCTCCTGCACAATCGGGTATATTATACTATATTATAACCGTCTTGTCAACAGAAAACGCGAAAAATGCCCGCGCACCCCCTGCCCGCACGCGCCCCCGCGGCACCCCGTGCAAAAAGGAAAACCGGGGAGCGTCGTTTGCGCTCCCCGGCGATACGGGACGAAAAATCACTCGTCTTCCGTTCCGAAATCGATCTCTTCCTCGGCGTCCGCGGACTTCTCTTCCCCGGTCTTATCGGCGGCTTTCTCTTCGGTCACCTCGGGCGCGGCTTCGCCGTTCTCGCCGACGACCCGGAACTCGTCCTCGACCTCGGTGCTCTTGTCCTCGATATGCAGGGCTTTCTTCACCCGTCTCTTGAGCGTCACCCACAGCACGACGACGCCGGTGATGACCACCGCGCCGACGCCCGCCAGCGACTGGATCAGGATCGAGGTGGTCGCGGGATCGACGTACGCCGACGCCGAAAGGGTGAAATAGACCGAAAGTCCGGTGAACAGGATCAGGGCGGCGAGCAGTTTGCGTTTCATTTCGTTTTCCTCGTTTCGTTTCAGATTGTCGGGTTACTTTTTGGCTTTCGCGCTCTCGCGCTTTTCGGAAAGGGTCTTGATGATATAGTCGGCGGCGACCGCCCCGCATTTGCCGGGGTTGAAGACGTTCTCGTCGCGCACGGCGGCGATCTGCGATCTCCATTCGTCGCGTTTTGTCAGCATCGAGGAGACCGTCTCCGCGATCCTGCCTTTCACGGCGTCCTTATCGAGCGAGACGCCGATCTTGTCGCGGAGCGCGATCTCAAGCGGCGTGATGCCGAGTTTCTCCCATTCGGGGTTCAGGCACTTGATTTTAGTGTTGACGAAAACGCAGGGGCGTTCGGTGGTGTAGGAGAACTCGACCGAGATCCCCGACCAGTCGGTGATCAGGAGGTCGGATTCCCAGATCGAACGGTTGGAACTGAAGTCCGTCTCGAAGATCAACTCTTCGGGATCGGCGCCGGCGTAGCGTTCGAGCAGTTGGTCGAGCCGGGCGCGGTAGCGTTTCACGTATTCGGGGTGGGGGCGGACGGTGATCCGGTAGCCCTTGCCCGAGAGTTCCGAGATCAGGTCGTCGATCACGCTGTCGAGCAGGTTGTCCTCCTGCCACGACGGGGCGATCAGGATCCGGGGCTTGTCCCCGATCGGCGCGGGCTTGAAGTCGCGGCGCAGGTCGTCGAGCAGGACGTAACCGCAGGGGAGCAGTTTCTTTTCGGGAAGACCGTAGACCTTTTCGGTCGCGCGGATCTCCTCGGTCTGCTGCGGTCCGACGCAGAGGACGGTGTCGAAGTGGTCGAGCGCGCCCTTGCGGAAGCCCATGTGGGTACTCATCATATCGTGCGGGGTGTAGATATACTCGACGTCACGCTTGACGAAAGAGCGTTTCAGTTGGTAGGTGTTGAGATCGGGCGTGGTCATCACGACGACCTCTGCGTCCATACGCATCAATGCCATCACGATCTTGCGCGTCCCGATGTAGTAGGGGACCAGCCGCGGCTCGGTCTTCGCCCTCTCGAAGATCGCGTCGTCGGGGTCGTTGGTGACGTAGTGGATCTTGAGGTTGGTGCGGCGAAGCAACTCCTCGATAATGTCGGCGTAGTATTTCCAGAAGCCGCTTTTTTCGGAATAGAAAACGAGGTGCTTATTGGTGACGCAAAAGAAGCGTTTGAAGTCGGCTTTCTCGCGTTTGCGGTTGGGATCCTTGCCCTCGGGCTTGCCCGCGCGGGTCAGTTCGCGGAGTTCCGAAAGCGCCGCCTGGCTCTTGCGCAGTTCCTCGTAGTCGACGTGCTTTTTCGGGTTGATCGCGACGTTGAGAAGATACATCTGCAAGATCGCCGTCAGGTTCGAGAGCGTCCAGTAGTAGGCGATGCCGGCGGGAACGCCGAATCCGAGGTAGAGCGAAAGCCCGACCGAGAACGCCATCAGCCCGTATTTGTTCCACTTGCTCTGCTCTGCCTGGAGCACCTGGCTTCTGTTCTGCGTGTAGCAGAGCAGCCAGGAAGAGCCGCCGGCGAGCGCCGGGAAGAGCAGCGTGATCCCGAGTTTTTTGATGGGGAGCACCGCGAGCGAAAGCCCGAAGAGCGTCATGTTGAGTGACGAGATCGAAGACAAGACCGACGCGTCGACCGAAGCGAACCGGGCGGCGTCCTCCTTGATCAGGTCGATCGCCGTCAACTGAATCGCGCTCTCCCCCGTCGACATACCCGAGATCTCCGAAGCGATCCGTTCGATCTCCGAAATGGTCGCGCCGTCGACCCCGAGAACGTAGTTCAGGGGGTGATAGATGACCTGCACGACGCCGAGCAGCAGAATGAACTGGACGATGATCGGGACCAGTCCGAGCCAGACGTTGTAGCCGTATTTCTTGTTGACCTTCGCGCGTTCGAGGGCGATGGTCTCCCGGTCCCCGAAATGGTGGACGTTCAGCCAGTTGACCTCGGGCTGCATCTTCACGAGTTTGATGCTGTTGTACTGCAGCCAGATCGAGAGCGGCAGCAGAATGATCTTCGAGATCAGAACGAAGAGCAGGATCGCCAGCGCGTAGTTCCCCGTCAGACTGTAACAGGGGCGGATCACGACGCCGAGCGCCGCAGCGATCCAGGAAAAGACTTTGGTCATACACTCCTCCGGCGGAGCGGGGACGATCCCCGGACGCCCGTTTTTGATGATGCCCGCCCGACGCGTACGGGCGACTTACCGAAAAAGTATTATACTACTTTGTCGCTTTTCTGTCAATCCCCCGCGAAAAAAACGGGGGCGTCGGTACCCCTTCCCCGCCCGCTTCCGGCTTGACAAAAACGCTGGAAAATGATATAGTAAAAAAGGAATGAAGACCGTTCCGAAATCCGCCCGAGAGAGGTATTACGATGCCCGTTTCCAAGAACCGTCAGCGTATGAAATCGACGCAAAACCGTAAAAACCCCCCGAAAAAGAAAAAAGGCAACCCCACCCCGTGGATCGTGCTTGCCGCGTTCGTTCTGCTCGTCGGCGGGCTGATCGCCCTGCTCTCGATCAAGCCGTGGGTGAAGGACGGCGTGGAGATCGATTACACCCCGTCCTACTACGCCGATATCAAGGTCAAAGGATACGGGACCATCACGGTCGCCCTGAATTCCGAGGCGGCGCCGATCACGGTCGAAAACTTCGTCACGCTCGCGCGCTCGGGCTACTACGACGGCACGACCTTCCACCGGATCATGGAGAACTTTATGGCGCAAGGCGGCGCCGGCGACGGCAGCGCCGCGAAGATCAAGGGCGAGTTTTCGTCGAACGGGTGGAACAACCCCTTAAAGCACACCCGCGGCGCGATCTCGATGGCGCGCGCGAACGATAAGAACAGCGCGAACTCGCAGTTCTTCCTCTGCCAGACCACCGAGAACTGCGCGCATCTCGACGGAAATTACGCGGTCTTCGGGTATATCACCAAGGGGCTGCGCGTCCTCGATAAGATCTGTAAGAAAGCGAATCCGACCGACAATAACGGCACGATCCCCGCAAGCGAACAGCCGGTGATCGTCAGCGTGACCATTCGGGAGAATTGAATGAAAAAACAGGAACTTGCCTATCATCTTCACTGTCGCGAGGGCGACGTCGGACGCTATTGTCTTCTGCCCGGCGATCCCGGGCGCGTCCCGATGCTCGCGGATCTTCTCGACGAGCCGCGCGAGATCGCGTACAACCGGGAATTCCGCGTGATGACCGGTTCGCTCCTCGGGCGGGCGGTCACGGTCTGCTCGACCGGGATCGGCGGTCCGTCCTGCGCGATCGCAGTCGAGGAACTTCACGAACTCGGCGCCGACACGTTTCTGCGCGTCGGGACCTGCGGCGGGATCGACACGTCGGTCATGCCGGGCGATCTTCTGATCCCGACCGGGGCGATCCGCTTCGAACACACCTCTCGGGAGTACGCGCCGATCGAGTTCCCCGCCGTCCCGGACTTCGGGGTAACGGCGGCGTTGGTCGACGCGGCGGAACGTAACGGCGCGCCCTGTCATCTCGGCGTCGTACAATGTAAAGACTCGTTCTACGGTCAGCACCGACCGGAGACGATGCCGGTCGGGGACGAACTGCTACGGCTCTGGCGAGCGTGGAAGAATCTCGGCGTAAAGGGGAGCGAAATGGAGTCCGCCGCCCTGTTCGTGATCTCTTCCGCGCTCGGCTGCCGCGCCGGAGCGATCCTGCATACCGTCTGGAACCAGGAACGCGAAGCGTCGGGGCAGGATACCCCGCCCGCGAGCGACCTTTCCCGCGCCTGCCGGGTTGCGGTGGACGCGCTACGCGAAATCATCCGATCCGACGAACGACACGACTGAAAGGAGACGCGATATGTCCGAACGGGAGCAAACCAACGCGGCGATCCTGCGCGACCTGATCCGAGAGTCGAACCGGATCGTTTTTCTCGGCGGCGCGGGCGTCTCGACCGAGAGCGGGATCCCCGATTTCCGCGGGAGCGGCGGGCTTTATACCGAGGCGGCGACCATCCCGCCAGAGGTGATCCTTTCGCACACCTATTTCCTCCATCACACCGAGGAGTTCTACCGCTTCTACCGCGAAAAGATGCTCTTCCCCGACGCGAAGCCGAACGCCGCGCACAAGGCGCTTGCAGAACTCGAACGCATGGGCAAACTGACGGCGGTCCTGACGCAGAACATCGACGGACTGCACCAGGCGGCGGGCTCCAAGCGGGTGATCGAACTGCACGGGTCGGTCTTGCGCAACGCCTGCGTCGCCTGCGGGCGGAACTATCCGCTCTCCTTTATTACCGAGAGCGCCGGCGTCCCGGTCTGTCCCGTCTGCGGCGGGGTGGTCAAACCCGACGTGGTGCTCTACGAAGAGCCGCTCAAAGAACGCGACCTCTTCGACGCGGAACGCGCGATCTCGTCCGCCGACCTTCTGATCGTCGGGGGGACCTCGCTGACCGTCAATCCGGCGGCGGGACTGGTCCACTATTTCCGGGGCGCGCACTTCGTCATCATCAACCGCGATCCCACCCCCTACGACCGCTACGCGGACTGCCTTTTCCGCGAGCCCATCGGGCAACTGCTCGGCGAAGCGGTGTCCGGTCTCTGATCCCCGCGGGCGGGGGTTTCCCAAAAAAACCGTCCGCGATCCCCCCGTTTCCGTTTCCGCGACAGGCGCGGCGGAGCGGGGGCTTTCTTTTTGTCAGGAGCGCTTCCGGCATAGGAAAACGCCCCCCGGCATAGACTGCCATAACGCGGGACGCGAGGGGGTGACGGTACGGGCAAACGGTTTTTTCGGGATCTTCTGATCCTGTCGCTTTCGTCGCTGTTTTTGCGCGGCGTCGGCGTGGTCTGGAGCGGGTACCTGTCGCGGCGGACGGGCGCCGGGGTGATGGGACTGCACTCGATCGTCTTCAATCTCTACGGCTTCGCCGTCACGCTCGCCGTCGCGGGGATCGGGTTGGCGGTGACGCGCCTGGTCTCGGAATCCGAGGCGGCAAACGACCGCCCCGGCAGTTTTGCCGTGGTGCGGCGCGCGCTGCTCTGCGTCGGGGCGTCGGGCGGCGGAACGGCGCTCCTTCTGCTTCTCTTCGCCCGTCCGCTCGGGTGTCTTCTCGGCGACGGGGCGACCGCGCCCCTGGTGCGCGTCCTTTCGCTCCCGGTCTTCTCGCTCTCGGTCTCGGCGGTCTTCTCGGGCTATTTCGCGGCGCGGCGGCGGGCGTGGATCAACGTGGTCGCGGGGATCGCGGAACTGTTCTTTCGGATCCTCTTCACCCTGCGTCTGCTCTCCCCCGCCCCGGCAAACGAGGGCGACGCGGTATTCCGCCTGCTGCTGGGCGGGGGGCTTGCCGAAGCGGCGTCGGCTCTGTTGCTCGTCCTGTTCTACCTTGCCGACCGCCGCGGGGAAAAGACGCGCGGGGGAGAAGCCGTTACGCGCCGGATCCTCTCAATCTCGATCCCGGTCGCCCTCTCGGGGTGTCTGCGCGCGGGGCTCTCGACCCTCGGGCATCTCTTGATCCCCTTTTCGCTCTGCCGGAGCGGGATCGACCGGGCGACCGCGCTCGCCTCCTACGGCACGCTTGCCGGTATGGCGCTTCCGGTCGTACTCTATCCCATGGCGATCCTCTCGTCCGGGGCGGCGCTGCTGGTCCCGGAATTCGCCCGCCTGAGGGGGGCGGACGACCGGGCGGGGACGCGGGCGCTCGTCGGGCGCGCCCTCTCTGTAACGCTCGCCTTCTCGTTCGGGTGTTTTACCGTTCTCTTCGCGTTTTCGGCGCCGCTCGGGACTCTTCTGTTCGGGTCTTCCGACGCCGGGCGCTTTATCTCCTATCTTGCCCCGGTCGTGCCGGTCATGTTCCTCGACCATATCACCGACGCCGCCTTGAAAGGCGTGGGGGAGCAGGTGGCGGTCATGTGGATCAACATCGCCGATTCCGCCCTGACCGTCCTGCTGATCCTCGTCCTTTTGCCCCGGTTCGGGATCGTCGGCTATATCCTGATGATCGCGCTGACCGAGGTGTTCAATTTCGCCTGTTCGTTCCGGCGTCTTGTCAGGGCGACGGGATACGTCCCCGCCCCGCTCCGCGTGATCCCGCCCCTGCTCTTTTCCCTGCTCGCGCTCGCCTTTTCCCGCCGGTGTCTTACCCTCGGCGCCCGCTCGGTCGGCACGCTCGCCGTCGGGGGCGCGGCGGCGCTCGCGCTCTATCTGCTCCCTTATCTTCTGCTCGCGCGCCGCACGCCGAAAAATCTGCCGAGACCTTGACAAAAGCGAAAAGAAAAGATATAATAAAATATCATATTGTGCGCGTTATACGCGTACTGCGTCTGTGAGGAATACGATGGATCCCCGGAAATTCTTGAAAGATAAACTGAACAGCGTGAAGACCGGTCTCGGAGCGATCAAGGAGTCGGTCTCCTACGACGTGCACGCCTTCCGCGAGCGCGATCCCGCCGCGTCCTCCGACGCCGAAGTCCTGCTTCTCTACCCCGGTATGCACGCCCTGCTCTTCCACCGGGCGGCGCACGCCCTGCACGAAAAGGGACATCCCTTCGCGGCGCGTGCGATCAGCCAGGGGGCGCGCTTCATCACCGGGATCGAGATCCACCCCGCCGCCAAGATCGGCAAAGGGGTCGTGATCGACCACGGCGCCGCCGTCGTGATCGGCGAGACCGCGGAAGTGGGCGACAACTGCACGATCTATCAGGGCGTCACCCTCGGCGGTACCGGCAAGGACACCGGGAAACGCCATCCGACGATCGGGAACAACGTGCTGATCGGCGCGGGCGCGAAGGTGCTCGGCCCCTTTAAGGTCGGGGACGGCGCGCGCATCGCCGCGGGCGCGGTGGTGCTTGAGGAAGTGCCCGAAAACTCGACCGCCGTCGGTATCCCGGCGCGCGTCGTGCGGCTCCGCCGCTCTGCGGGAGACTCGGAGAACCTTGACCAGATCCACATTCCCGATCCCGTGGAACAGGAGATCTGTCGACTCGGTAAACGCGTTGCCGAACTCGAGAAAAAGATCGCGGAAGCCGAAAAGAAAAAGGACGGAAACTGACCCATGCTACTCTATAATACCCTGACGCGTACCCGTGACGAACTGATCCCCCACGAAGACGGGAAGATCCGGATGTATACCTGCGGTCCGACGGTCTACCATTTCGCGCACATCGGGAACCTGCGTACCTACATGATGGAAGACGTGCTCGAGAAGGCGCTGCGCTACCTCGGCTACGACGTCACCCGCGCCATGAACATCACCGACGTCGGACACCTGACGAGCGACGCCGACGAGGGCGAGGACAAGATGGTGAAGGGCGCGAAGCGCGAGCACAAGACCGTGCTTGAGATCGCGAAACAGTACACCGACGCGTTCTTTGCCGACTGCCGAAAACTGAACATCAGGAAACCCGACGTCGTGGTCCCCGCGACGAGCGAGGTCTCCGAGTTTATCCGCGTGATCGAGCGCCTGCTCGAGACCGGATACGCCTACGAGGCGGGCGGGAATATCTACTTCGACACCTCGAAACCCAAACAGTACAACGTCTTCCACGACTTCGGCGAAGAAGACCTCGAAGAGGGCGTACGCGAGGGCGTCGGGGTCGACGGCAACAAGCGGAACAAGACCGACTTCGTCCTCTGGTTCACCAAGTCGAAGTTCGAAGACCAGGAACTCAAATGGGACTCCCCCTTCGGGCTCGGATACCCCGGCTGGCACATCGAATGCTCCTGCATCTCGATGAAGTACCTCGGGGAGTATCTCGACCTGCACTGCGGCGGGGTGGACAACATCTTCCCCCATCACACCAACGAGATCGCGCAGAGCGAAGCCTACCTCGGGCATCCGTGGTGCGGCGCGTGGTTTCACGTCGCGCACCTGAACACCGCGAGCGGGAAAATGTCCAAATCCAAGGGCGAATTCCTGACGCTTTCGCTGCTCGAATCCAAGGGTTACGATCCCCTTGCCTACCGCTTCTTCTGCCTGCAATCGCACTACCGCAAGTCGCTGGTCTTCACCTACGAGAACCTCGACAACGCGGCGGGCGCGTACGCGAAACTGACGGCGAAGATCGCCGCGCTTGAAAACGACGGAGACTACGACGAGGCGGGCGCGAAACCCTACCTCGACGCGTTCCGTTCGGCGCTCGAAAACGACCTCAACACTTCCCTTGCCGTCACGGCGCTCTACGACGTCCTGAAAGCCCCGCTGAACGGCAAAACCAAGCGCGACCTGATCGCCAAATTCGACACCGTGCTCTCGCTCGGACTGCTCGAAGCGGCGGAGAAGATCAAGGAAAAGGACGCGCCGAAAGCAGACGATCCGAGACGCGCCGAAATCGAACGGATGATCGCCGCGCGCGCCGAAGCGAAGAAGCAGAAGAACTACGCGGAAGCCGACCGGATCCGGGCGGAACTGTCCGCGATGGGCGTGACGCTGACCGATACCAAGGACGGAACGACCTACACGATCGCATAAAAACGGAGGCGCGCCCGGCAGAGAGTCCGGGCGCGCTTTTTCAAAGAAAGGAGAGAGAACATGATCCGTGTGACCATACCGGCGACAGCGCCGGGGCTTCCGCTCGCTTCGTGGCTTGCGAACGCGGGTTATTCCGCGATCCTGCCCTGCGGCGGCGCGGGACGGTGCGGGAACTGCCGCGTCTCTCTTCTCTTGGGCAAACTGCTTGACCGCGACGCCCCCGACGCCGAACTCTCCCCCGACGAAAACGGCGAGGTGCGCGCCTGCCGCGCGCTGCTCTCCGATACCGAGACCGTGATCGGGATCCCCGACGGTTGGGGCGTACCCGACGCGGAGCAAACGACCCGGCACTATCCGACCGGGGCATTCGACCTCGGGACGACGACCCTGGCGCTCCGGCTCCGGGGCGAGGACGGCTCTGTCTTCGAGATCACCGCGCAGAACCCGCAGAGCGTGTTCGGCGCCGACGTGGCGAGCCGGATCACCGCGGCGGAGGAAAACGGGGTCGAAGCCGTCCGGGAACGTCTGCTCGAACGCCTGCGCGCCCTGCTCGGCGGGTGCACCGTCGGTCGGCTCGCGGTGGTCGGGAACCCGACCATGATCCACATTTTCGCGGGGGTTTCCCCGAAAACCATCGGGATCGCCCCCTTCACCCCCGTCTTTTCGGGGAGCAAAGAGATCCCGGGCGAGACGCTCGGGCTGCCGGTCGAGACGGTCGTTTTGCTCCCGGCGGTAAACGACGCGGGCTATCTCGGTTCGGATCTTGTCGCCGGGGCGTACGCCTCGGGCATCCTTGACTCCCCCTGCCCCGCGATCTACCTTGATCTCGGCACCAACGGCGAACTGCTGCTCACGACCGGGACAGAGAACGGCGGGCATCTATACGCCGCGTCCTGCGCGGTCGGTCCCTGCTTCGAGGGGGCGGGCGTAGGATCGGGCGTCGGGGGGATCCCCGGCGCGATCTCGCGGGTGTACGTTCGCGAAGGCGAAACGATCTTCTCGACCATCGGGGACAAAGAACCGATCGGGATCACGGGCAGCGGGCTGATCGACCTGTTCGCGCTGCTGCTCGAGAACGGGACGGTCGCGCGCAACGGGCATCTTGAAAAGCCCTTCACGCTCTCGGGCAGGCAGGCGTTTGCCGACGAAACTCTCTCCGACGTGATCCAAACGCCGGTCAAAATCGACCAGAGCGACGTCCGCGCCGTGCAGACCGCGAAATCCGCCGTGCGGGCGGGGATCGCCGCCCTGCTCTCCGAAGCGTGGATCGACCCCGACGAGATCGGAGGCGTCCTGCTGGCGGGCAGTTTCGGGCTCTATCTTTCCCCGTCGTCCGCCGCGGCGATCGGACTGCTGCCGAAAACGTGGGCGCCCGACGCCCGCACGGTCGGGAACGCCGCGCTCGAGGGGGCGGAAGCGGCGCTTCTCTCGGCGAAAACGCGCGAGGGGATCGTTACAATCGCCAACTCGTCGCACATCGTCGATCTCAATTCGTCCGGCGCGTTCCGCGACGCGTTTTTGTCCGGGCTGGACTTCTGAAAAAACAACCGGGGCGCCCGAACGGATGCCCCGGTTATCTATTTTGAGTGGATCAGCCCTTCTTCTCTTCGGTCGTTTCCTCTGCAGCCGGTTTTTCGTCGGCTTTCGGCGCTTCGGGCGCGATCTTGCCTTTACCCTTCTTCTTGGCTTCGGGCGCGGCAGGCGCGGGCGCGGCTTTCTTCAGAGCGGGGTTCTTGTCCTCGGCTCTGACGTCGACGCTCCGGACGGCGGAACGCAGGAAGCGGATCTTGGTGCGGTCGCGGCTGGTCTCGATGGTGATGGTCTCGTCCTTGATCGAAACGATCTCGCCGATCACGCCGCCGATGGTCGTGATCTCGTCGCCGACCTGCAGGGCGTTGCGCATCTCGTTCGCTTCTCTTTCCTGCTTTTTCTGCGGGCGGATCGCGAGGAAGTAGAACGCGACGATGATCAGGGCGAAAATGCCCATCGTGATCCAGGTGGTGTATCCGCCACCGGTAGATCCCTCTGCGAGAATAAATGCATTGAACATGGGAATATATCCTTTCGTGGTTCTTTATAGTCAATTCAGTATTATAACAGAAGAAAACGGGGATTGCAAGAGATTTCCTTAAAAAAATGCGGAACGGTCGTGCGACCGTTCCGCTTGCTTTGCTTTATCGGGATTATTCCTTGTCGCCCTCTTCGGCGGCAACTTCAACGGGGGCGGCTTCTTCCGAAGCATCCTCTTTGTTGAAGAACTTGCTCGAAGCGATCAGGCGAACCACGATGCCGAGGATCAGCGCGCAGGCAACCGAGGTCAGGGTGATCTGACCGTTATCGAACACGAAGTTCAACGACAGACCGCCGACGCCCGCGATCAGGATCGAGGAGACGGTGAACAGGTTCTTGTTATCACCGAGGTCGACCTTCTGGAGCATCTTCAGACCGCTGACGGCGATGAAGCCGTAGAGCGCGAAGCAGACGCCGCCCATCACGCAACTCGGAATGGTGGAAAGCAGGGTGACGAACGGAGTGATGAAAGAAGCGATGATAGCCAGAACGGCGGTGCAGGTGATGGTCCAGACCGACGCGTTGCCCGAGATGGCGACGCAGCCGATGGACTCGCCGTAGGTGGTGTTCGGGCAGCCGCCGAAGAACGCGCCCGCCATAGAGCCGACGCCGTCGCCGAGCAGAGTCTTGTCCAGACCGGGATCGGAGATCAGGTCACGACCGATGATCGAGGAGAGGTTCTTGTGGTCGGCGATATGTTCCGCGAAAACCACGAAGGCAACCGGAATATACGCGACCGCGATGGTGCCGAAGTAAGCGGCGTTCATATCCTTGAAGCCCTTGAAGGCGTGCAGGAAACTGAAGTCGGGTTTCCAATCCATGTGCTTGAAAGCGTCGAAGTTGACGATCTGCAGCACTTCCGCGTCCGCGGCGTTGCCGATCACGGTAAGGATCGCGGCGATGACGTAACCGACGGCGATACCGATGACGAACGGGATCAGTTTGATCATCTTCTTGTTGTTGACCGAGCAGATGACCACGGTGAACAGGGTGATCAGGGCGATGACGAGGAAGATCAGTCCTTTGTAGCCGGCGGCAGAACCGTCAACCACCCCTGCCGAAGCGCCGAGCGAGTCCGAAACGGCGTTGCCTGCAAGCGACAGACCGATGATCGCGACCGTCGGGCCGATGATCGCGGCGGGCATCAGTTTGTCAACCCAGCCGGAGCCGACGAACTTGACGACCAGCGCAAGACCGACGTAGACGAGACCGGCGAGGATCGCGCCGATGATCAGTCCGAGGAAGCCGAGAGCAACCGTGACGGCGCCGGCAAAAGCCGCGCCCATCGAACTTAAAAACGCGAAGGACGAGCCGAGGAACACGGGGGAACGGAACTTGGTGAAGAGTTGGTAGACGAGGGTGCCGACGCCCGCGCCGAAGAGAGCCGCGGAGACCGTCATCTCGGCGGGGTTGACGATCATCGGAACGAGGATCGTCGCCGCAAGGATCGCAAGGAGTTGCTGGAGCGCGAAGAGCAACGTCTGACCGTAGCCCATCTGCTTGGGGGTTGCGTCGGTGTTGTAAATGAGTTTCATATACCTCTCCTTTTTTTGTTTTTGACCTTCCGCCCGAAACCGATCCGCAAGAAAAAAAGTCCTGCCTTCCGGCAAGACAGAGACAGGCGGCGGACAGCCGTCTTCCTCTGATCTTTCCGGCATCACGGTACCGAACTTAAAGATCTCGGGTTCATATAAAATTATATCACATTTTAACCGTTTGTAAAGAGAATTTGACCATTTTCTCCTATTTTGTCATTCCTGCACAAAGACGCGTGACAATTCCTGTGAAGGTTCGACAAAAGGCGTAGGTTCCCCCCGTAGGGGGGAAATCGGGGGGCGGCTTGCATTCCGGCACGAAATATGCTATACTGAATAAAAAAGGAAGGGAGCGCCGCATGAAGACTATTCTCGTCAGCCGATGCCTTTTCGGCGTGCCCTGCCGATACGACGGCGCATCCTGCCCCTATCCCGGGATTGACGCGCTTTCAAAGCGCTTTACCGTCGTGACGGTCTGCCCCGAATGCGACGGCGGACTTCCCGTCCCGCGGCCCGCGGGGGAACGTCGAGGCGACCGCGTCGTAACGAAGGACGGCGCCGACCTGACCGCGTACTACGTCCGGGGCGCCGAAGCCACGCTCAAAGTCGCGCAGGCGAGCGGCGCGACGATCGCCCTGCTCAAATCGAGAAGCCCGTCCTGCGGGGGCGGGCGGATCCACGACGGCACGTTTTCGGGCGGTATGACCGACGGCGACGGCGTGACGGCGCAACTGCTGAAAGAAAACGGAATTAAAGTCTACACCGAAAACGACCTCGCGAAACTGCTCGCGGAAAACTGACCATAAAACGACCGACAGGGGGTGAACACGTGACCAACGGGAACCTGCACGCGGGACACCGCGCGAAAATGCGGGAGAAATACGAGCGGACGGGCGCGGACGCGTTTCTGCCCCACGAACTGCTGGAAATGCTTCTGTTCCACGCGATCCCCTACCGCGACACCAACCCGACGGCGCACCTGTTGATCGACCGGTTCGGCTCTCTCTCGGGCGTGCTTACGGCGTCGCGGGAAGCGTTGTGTTCCGTCCCCGGGATCGGGGAATACGCCGCCGACCTGCTCGCGTCGGTCGCCGATCTTGCCGACGCCGCAAGACTTGAAAAACTCCCCGACCGCCGCGAGAACCGCGATACGGTTTTAAAGCGGGCGAAAGAACTGCTCCGCGGCTCGGAAAACGACAAAACGATCGCCTTCTTTTTCGACAACGCCTATTCCCTGCTCGGGTGTGAAACCGTCTACGTCGGGTATCTCGGCGCGGCGGGGTTCCGCGACAAACTGATCGTCCGCCCGGCGCTGAAAAAACGGGCGACCTTCGTCGTGCTCGCGTCCTGCCACACGTCCCGCGCCTCGCGCGCCGACGAGAACGAGATCGCCGCGTCGGATCATTTCCGCCGCGCGCTGCACCTTTCGGGGCTGACGCTGCTCGAGCACTTCCTGTTCTCGGGCGACTACGTTTCGGCGCTCTCGGAATACTTTCCGGAAGAGGAGCGCGCCGCAAGGGCACGCGACGCCTTCTTCGCCTCGGGGAAAGGGGGCGCAGAATGAAACGTGAAAGTACGGCGCTCGCCCGCCTGCTCGGTTTTGCCGACGTCAAGGAACCCGAAACCAAAGCGGAAGAACTGCTTGCCCGGTTCGGCTCGCTCTCCTCGATCCTGTCTTGCGAGCGGGCGGAACTGACCGAAGCGGGGCTCACCCCGAAAGCGGCTCTGCTGCTCTCTCTTGCCGCGGCGATCCCGGCGCGGGCGGCGGAAGACGCCCTCTCGGAAAAAGTCGTTTTCGACCGCTCGGAAAAACTCGCCGATTTCTTCGTCCGCCGGTTCCTCGGCGCGTCGGTCGAACGCGTATCGCTTCTTCTGCTGGACGCGGAATACCGTCCGCTCGCCTTCAAAAAGATAGCCGAGGGCGCGGTCAACTCCGCCGCGATCGAACTCCGGTGCGTGACCGAAGCCGCCGTCCTCTCGAACGCGACCTACGCGGTCCTCGCCCACAATCACCCGCGCGGAACACCCGTCCCCTCGCACGACGACGAATTGACGACTGCGCTGCTCTCCGACGCGCTGTCGAGCGCGGGCGTCAAACTGATCGAGCATTACGTCGTCGCAGCGAACAGAGCCGTCCCCATCCTCCAAAACGTCAAGGGACGCCCCGCCACGATGCCCGCGGAGTTCTACGAATGAAAAAAGCGTCCCCGTCGGCGCCGCAAAAACGCCGCCCGCCCCGAAATGGGGCGGGCGGCTCTTTCCTTATCGGTTCCCGTACATTTTGTCGTAGTAGTTTTTGTACTCGCCCGAGGTGCACTCGTCGAGCCACCAGGCGTTTTCGCGGTACCAGGAGATGGTCAGTTTGATACCGTCTTTGAACATCGTGGTCGGCTGCCAGCCGAGGTCCGCCATCGCCTTGGACGGGTCGATCGCGTACCGTTGGTCGTGTCCCTTCCGGTCGGCGACGTAGGTGATCAGCGACTCGGGTTTGCCGAGTTCCTTCAAGATGATCTTTACGATCTCGATATTCGACTTCTCGTTGTGCCCGCCGAGGTTGTAGATCTCGCCGACCTTTCCTTTTTCGAGAACGGCGAGGATCCCGCGGCAATGATCCTCCACGTAGAGCCAGTCGCGGACGTTCAGTCCCTCTCCGTAGACCGGGAGCGGCTTGTCGTGCGTGGCGTTGTTGATCATCAGGGGGATCAGTTTCTCGGGGAACTGGTACGGTCCGTAGTTGTTGCTGCACCGCGAGACCGTCACGGGCAGTCCGTAGGTGCGGTGATACGCCAGAGCGAGCAGATCCGCCGACGCCTTAGACGTCGAATAGGGACTGGACGTTTTGATCGGCGTGTCTTCGTGGAAGAACAGATCGGGGCGATCAAGCGGCAGATCGCCGTAGACCTCGTCGGTCCCGACCTGGTGGAAGCGTTCGACGCCGTATTTGCGGCAGGCGTCCATCACGACCTGCGTGCCGAGAATGTTGGTCTCCAGGAACACGCCGGGGTTCTCGATCGAGCGGTCGACGTGCGATTCGGCGGCGAAGTTGACGACGATCTCGGGGCGTTCCCGCTCAAAGATCGCGAAAATGCCGTCGCGGTTGCGGATATCCTCACGGTAGAAAACGTAGCGGGGATCCGCCATCTCGCCCTTGATGGTCGAAGGGTTGGCGGCGTAGGTCAGGCAGTCGACGTTGACCACCCGCCACTCGGGTCTCTCTTTCAGGATCAGTTTGCAGAAGCAGTTGCCGATGAACCCGGCGCCCCCGGTAACAAGGATCGTTTTTTTCATGTTACTTGATCTCTCCGATCTCTTTCAGATAGCGTGTGACGGCGTCCTTCCAAGCGGGAAGCGGCTCGAATCCCGCCGTTTCCAGTTTGCTCTTGTCCAAACGCGAATTGAAGGGTCGGCGTGCGACCGACGCGCCGTATTCCGCCGTGGTGACGTGTTTGACGGTCACGTCGCGCTTTGCCTGCCGGAAGATCTCTTCCGCAAAGTCCGCCCAACTGATATACCCGCCCTCGTTTGTCGCGTGATAGACTCCGTATTTCTCGGTTTGGATCATATCCGCGAGCAGACGGGCAAGGTCGAAAGTGTAGGTGGGCGTCCCGATCTGGTCGTCGACCACCCGCAATTCTTTGTACCCCTTGTCCGCGAGCGAAAGCATGGTTTTCACGAAGTTCTTACCGTTTTTGCCGAACACCCACGCGATGCGCACGATAAAGAATTTCTCCAGTTCCGAACAGACGATCTTCTCGCCCTCGAGTTTGCTCTCTCCGTACCGGTTCTGCGGGGCAAAGCACAGATCGTCGGGCTGCCAAGGTCTCTCTCCAGCGCCGTCGAAGACGTAGTCGGTCGAAATATAAAGGAACTTGCACCCGCGTTTTTTCGCCTCGCCGACCAAAAAACCCGTCCCGTCGACGTTGATTTTGCGTACCGTCTCCCGGTTTGCGGGATCCTCCGCCCCGTCGACGTTGGTCCACGCGGCGCAATGAACGATCGCGTCGGGCGAAATCTCCCGGACGGTCTTTTCGACCGCCGCCCGATCGGTGATATCGAGCGAAACGTACGCTTTCCAGTTCGCCTTGGCGGTCAGTTCGCTTTCGGAACGGATGTCGGTCCCGATCGCGACGATCCCCCGCTTGTTCAGTTCGTTTACGACGTCGAAGCCGAGTTGCCCGGCAACGCCGGTGACCAGTACCTTCATTGGAAGACCGCCCCCGTTTCACGCAGAGTGGGGTGCTTTTTGTCTTTCTCGCTCAGCAGGATCTCGCCCGCGTCGGGCCATTCGATCCCGATCCCGGGGTCGTTCCAGATGATCCCTCCCTCGTCCTCGGGGTGGTAGATCTCGTCGCATTTGTAGCAGAAGGACGCGTACTCGGACAGAACCAGAAACCCGTGCGCAAAGCCGCGCGGGATCATGAACTGGTTGCCCTTCTCGGCGGAGAGCACCACGCCCGTCCATTTCCCGAAGGTCGGGGAGTTTTTGCGCAGGTCGACGCAGACGTCGAAGACCTCGCCCTCGATACACCGGACGAGTTTTGCCTGCGGAAAAGTTTTTTGGAAATGGAGCCCGCGGAGCACGCCGCGTTTCGAGCGCGACTGGTTGTCCTGCACGAAGCGGTAGTCGAGCCCGGCTGCAAAGAAATCTGTCTCCCGGTAGGTCTCCGCGAAATAGCCGCGCTCGTCGCCGTACCGCTTGGGTTCGATCACGACGACGCCGTCGATATCGGTTTCGATAAAGGTAAAATTGCCGATCGTTTTCATGTCAGTATTTGATCTTCCCTTCGGCGACGTTGATCAGGTGTTTGCCGTACTCGTTCTTGCCCATCCGTTTGCCCTGTTCCAAGAGCGTTTCGCGCCCGATCCAGCCGTTCTTGTACGCGATCTCCTCGGGGCAGCAGACCTGTAACCCCTGGTGGGTTTCGAGGATCCGGATATAGTCCGACGCCTCGACGAGCGACTCGTGCGTCCCGGTGTCAAGCCAGGAGTACCCGCGCCCGAGCGTCGTGACGTGCAGTCTGCGTTCGTTGAGGTACAGATTATTCAGCGAGGTGATCTCGAGTTCGCCCCGGTCGGACGGCTTGATCTGCTTGGCTTTTTCGGACACGCCCTTCGGGTAGAAGTAGAGCCCGGTCACGCAGTAGTTGGATTTGGGATTCTTCGGTTTCTCCTCGATCGACAGGGCGTTCCCCTCCGCGTCGAGTTCGACCACGCCGAAGCGTTCGGGATCCTTCACGTAGTAGCCGAAGACCGTCGCCGTGTTCTCCTTTTCTGCGCGACGGACCGAGTTGTTCAGGTGGTTGATCAGTCCCGCGCCGTAGAAGATATTGTCGCCGAGGACCATTGCGCACGCGTCGTCCCCGATGAACTCTTCCCCGAGCAGAAACGCCTGCGCCAGTCCGTCGGGCGAGGGCTGCTCGACGTAGGAGAAGTTCACGCCGAAGTGCGAGCCGTCCCCGAGCAACTGCTCCATACGGGGCAGATCGGCGGGCGTGGAGATGATCAGAATCTCACGGATCCCCGCCATCATCAGAACCGAGAGCGGGTAGTAGATCATGGGTTTGTCGTAGACCGGAAGCAACTGTTTGCTCGTAACGAGCGTCAGGGGATAGAGGCGCGTGCCCGATCCGCCCGCCAGAATGATACCTTTCATCTGAGATACTCCTTTCAAAAAGCCGTCCGCGTTTACTGTGGTTCCGCCGTGTCGGCGGGGGTTTGTTTTCTTTGTTTCAGTCTGCCGAGAAGGTCCTTGATCTCGCCGTGGAAGAGGCAGAGGGTGATGGCGGCGTAGGCGAGCAGATACGCGCCCGCGCCGAGGAAGACGTTCGGGATGAAGGAGATCCCGTAGAACGCCGCGAGAACGAGCAGGATATAGAGCAGATTCGCGATCCAGCCGACGCGGTACGCCTTCACGAAATAGAGTTCGACGAGCACGTACCAGAACAGCAACACGAAGATCGAAACGATCGAGATGGACGCCGTGTTTTGAAAGACGGCGTAGACGGTCAGATCCGCCGCGACTGCGAGCGCCAGCGCCGCGATCGACTTGACGAAATAGTTATTGATCTTTCCGAACGTCTTGTAGCAGTTGTACTTGATCACCGAAATACTGGACGAGATCAAAACGCCAGGCAGAATGATCAGGAAGGTCGGCAGCGCGCCCCCGTAGTTCGGGAGGAACCGGCGCACGATGAAGACGAGCGGATAGTAGGCGACGAGGCAAAACCCGACGAACATCAAAAGAAGCGAGTTGATCTTCGCGTAGTTCTTGGTGATGGACTTTTCGTCGATGGTCTTCAAGGTCGGGTAAAGGACCGTCGAGACGGCGCCGGTGGCGATGGTGATCAAACTGATCATATTGTAGGCGAACGCGTAGACGGAATAGGTGTCGTTATCGAACGCCAGGTTCACGAACTGCTGATCCACCACGAAGATCAACTGCGCGACCAGGTTGGAGAGCAGCAGGGGGATACCCACCTTGAAGAAAAAGAACAACGTATCCTTTTCCGCCCTGAACCCGGTGCATTGTCCGAACACGATCTGCCTGTACGAAACGACGTACCAGATCGCCAGAACGTAGTTGATGGCGAGGACGATCGAGACGTAGACGCTGTTGTAGATGGTCACGCCCCGGAAAGTGTAGAGCACGAACAGGACCGCGACCGAAAGGATATTCAAGGTGCAGCGGATCACGTTCCTTACGGTCATGCGCTTGAAGCGCATCGTGATCTGGCTGATGAACTCGAAATAGGTGATGAAGTTGGTCGCCAAGACGTTCAGGGAAACGAACAGAAACACGAGAAAGTAAACCGTGTTGAGGAAAAGGAACGAAACGCCGAGCAGGATCAGCGTGACGACGCTTTCCAGGGCGAACAGGAACCGGGTAAAGGTCCGGAACTGCCGCTTGTCGAGTTCCTCGTACCTCTTCCCCGCGAATTTCAGGTAGATCCCGTCGACGAAACCGAAATGCAGGATCCCGAGATAGGAGCAGTAGAGCGTAAAGGTCTTGTAGTATCCGTACTCCGAAACGCCGAGGACCTTCGGAATGATAAAGCCGATCAGGACGCCCGACACGACCGAAAACAGGTTGCTGATCAGAACAACCAGGACGTTTTTCAGAAAACTACGTTTCTTATTATTGTCAAAGGTTTCGGTCTGCGCGCTATCCATTGATCTCTATCCGTTCCACTCGAATTCTTTCAGTCTTCCGGGAAAAACCGTTCTTCCAGCATCAGACACAGGCAGTGATAGATCGGGAGATGCAGTTCCTGGATCATATAGGTCTCGCTTGCCGGCGCCGTGATCGCGACGTCCGCGAATTGCGCCAGTTCCCCGCCCGATTTCCCGGTCAGACCAATCACTTTCATTCCCAGCGCGCGGGCGACGACGGCGGCGTTCATCACGTTTTTGGAGTTGCCCGAGGTCGAGACGCCGAGAAAGACGTCCCCCTCTTTGCCGTACCCGTACACCTGCTGCGCGTAGGTCAGAAGCCCGCCGTCCGCCACGTCGTTGATAAACGCGGAGTGCAGCCCGGGGTGACTGTTCAGGGCGACGGCGGGCAGTCCGCCCTGCAGTTTTTGCGCCAGTTCCGCGCCGCGGATCCCGTCGACCGCCATCAGTTCTTTTGCAAAGGTCTCCGGGCACTTCCGTTTGCGCTTGAACCCCTTCATCAGTTCCCCGACGATATGTTCGGCGTCGGCGCAGGAACCGCCGTTCCCTGCGATCAGGAGTTTGTGTCCGGACGAAAAGCACGTCTCCAGTACGTCGTACGCGCGTACGACGTCGGCAACGCACTCTTTCAATGACGGATACCGCTCCGCGAGCAGATCCGTGTGACGGCGCAACGTTTCGTCCATATTTATCCTTCCCCCAATATCTGTTTGACCGCACCGTAAAGGTTCAGTCCGTTTTCCAGTTTGACGGTTTTGCATCCGGCGGCTTGTCCCGCCAGCACGTCGTTGTCACCGTCCCCGATCATCCAGGACGCGGACAGGTCGACGTTCAGATCCGCGGCAGCCTTCAGCAGCATTCCGGGTTTGGGTTTCCGGCAGTCGCATTCGATCTTATATTCCGGGCGCTCGCCCGCGTAACCCTTGTGCGGGTGATGCGGACAGTAGTAGATGGCGTCGAGATACGCGCCGTCGTTTCCGAGCAGGGTCTCCATCTTGTTGTGGATCCCGTTCAGTTCTTCGAGCGTGACCTCGCCCCGCGCGATCACCGGCTGATTGGTGACGACGACGGCAAGGTACCCCGACGCGTTGATCGCCTTGATCGCTTCCGAAACGCCGTCGATCAGTTCGAATTGCCCGGCGTCGGTCAAAAACCCCACGTATTTGTTGATGGTGCCGTCCCGGTCGAGGAAAATCGCCTTCTGCTTCCGCCTGAGGTTCTTCGCCTCGATCAACCCTGACGCAAAGTCGCGCAAGACCGCGTAGTACCGGTCGGGCGTCCCCATATCCTTCACGTACTCGGGCGAGTCGTAGGCAAACATTTTTCCCGTTCCCGCCAGGGGTTTTAAGATCTGGCGGTCGAGGTCGACCTTCGGCGTGTCGATCGTGACGTCGAGCACCCGCTTGTTCATCACGTGCAGCCCGGCGTTCACCCGGTTCTTGTAGTACAGGGGACGCACGTCCTCTTTGAGAAGCCAGCCGGTCACGGCGCGATCGTCGTCACAGACGATCAGACCGCTGTCGTACGGGTGGGAGTTGGGGTGGGTGAACAGCGTGACCAGCCCCCGTTTCTCCTTGTGGTAGCGGACGAACCGGTCGAAATCGATATGGAACAGGGCGTCGGCGTTCAGAAGCAGGAAATCGTCGGTCAGGCGATCTTTGATTTTGAACAGCGCGCCGGCGTTCCCGAGCGGCTCCTTCTCCACGAAGTAGTCGATCTTGACGCCGAATCTGCTCCCGTCGCCAAAGTAGTTGATAATGGCGTCGCAGAGATGCCCGACGGTCAGGAGGATATCGGTGAACCCCTGTTCCCTTAGACACTCGATCTCGTGCTGCAGAACGGGTTTGCCGCAGATGGGGATCATCGGTTTGGGGATATCGCTTGCGACCGACGAGATCCTGGTTCCCCGTCCGCCTGCCATGATCACGGTTTTGATCACAACCACCTCCACAACGTCGAAGGAAAAAACTTATTTTTCCTTGATCTCGTACACTTCGGGCGAATAGTAGATCACTTTCGTACCCGAGTTCTCGAATTCAAACGGGACTTCCATCAGGTCGGCAAGCGCCGCCTTGACCTGTGCCCTGCGTTCGGGCTGCACGTAAAACAGAAGGAATCCGCCGCCGCCCGCGCCGAGCAGTTTGCCGCCGAGCGCGCCCGCCTTCATTCCCTTCTCGTAGAGCGCGTCGATGGAGTCGGAGGAGATCAGCGATCCGGTCTGGCGTTTGAGACACCAGGTCTTGTGCAGCAGCCGCCCGAAGTCGTCGAGATCCCGCTCTTTGTTCTCCAACACGTCCTGCGCCTCGTCCACGAGACGAAGCATCTCTTTCAGTTGTTCGGTCTTGTCCTTGATCTGCGCCTTCGTGGTCTGTTGGATCTCGGCGCTGAACCGGGTAAACCCGGTGAAGAACAGAAGAAGATTGCCGTTCAGCCGCGCCTTGCGCTCCGGGGAAATGATGATCGGTCGGACCTCGTATCCGCCGTCTCTAAAATCGATCCGGTTCAGTCCGCCGAACGCCGCCGCGATCTGATCCTGCCAGCCGCCCGCCTCGTTGCAGAGTTCGCGTTCGAGTTTGATCGCCTCTTCCGCGAGCCGGGACTTGGAAACGTATCTCCCTTTCAGGCAGTGGAACGCGTTCAATAGCCCGACAGCGAACGTACTGGACGTTCCGAGCCCGGTCCTGGCGGGCAGGTCGGCGTCGTAGGCGATATGCAGTTCGCGCATATCCAGCATCTTCATCGCGTTCCGGACCATCGGATGCTGGATCTCGTCGACCTCCTTGACGCGCTCGGCTTTCGAGTACATGATCTCGGTGGCGTAGTCGAAAAAGCGCGGCAGGTGACGCACCGTGACGTAAACGTATTTATCGAAGGTGGTGGAGAGAACCGCCCCCCCGTACCGGTTGAAGAAATCAGGCATATCCGTACCGCCCCCGAAAAAGGACATACGGAAAGGCGTCTTCGTAATGATCATGATCTTTCCTCCTCTGCCGCAGAGACCGACCGTTGCCGTTCCTCGTCGCGTTTGGCGCACAGTACCTTCACCGCAGTCTCGTACGACTTCGCTCTGTTTTTCAGAAAGAAGTACCGGCGCATCTTCTTTTGGAACACGTCGACGTGGATATCGAGGTATTCCATCGCGGCGTCGTGCCCGAACGATTTTTCGTAGTAGATGAAATTCCCGTCGGCTTTCGCCCGGATCTTCCGCTCGCTTACGCCCTTGAAACTCTTCCCTTCCAGATGGACGATCCCGGCGGACGGCACGCTGTAGATCTCGTACCCCGCCTCGAAGATCACGCGGCGGCAGAGCAGCGCCTCTTCGGCGTACATGAAGATATCGTCGTCAAAACCGTGCAGAGTACGGAAGACGTCGCTCCGGATCATCAGATCGGCGCCGCAGATATACCCGTCGATCTTCATCGGGCGGTCGGAATAGTTGAAATCGCGCCGCCGGATGAAGTGATGCGAAAACGCGGTAAGCAGGCTGCCCTGCTTTCTTTCGTTTGCGAGGTTCTTTTCGTCCTTCTCGAACGAATGGTTCGGCATCGCCTCCGCGTTGTAGAGGTTGCCGCCCGCAGCGCCTGCGCGCGGGTTCTGTTCGAGAAACGCGTACAGTTCAAAGATCGCGTTATTCAGAAGGAGCGTGTCGGTATTCAAAAAGAACAGATACTTCCCTTTGGCTTTGGTCGCCGCCAGGTTGTTCGCCCGCCCGAACCCGAGATTGCCCTTCGCGTCGATCACGGTCGCAAGTCCCTGCAGCCGTTCGGTCAGGCGCGCAAACTCGGCTCCGTCGCAGGAATTGTCGACGACGATGATCTCGTAAGTAAAGCCGCGCGAACGTTCCCGAACGCTTCCGATCGCCTGACAGGTCAGGTCGCAGGTAAAGTAGTTGACGAAGACGACCGAGACGTCGACCGCGTCGCCCGCCGGCGGCGCCTCTTCCGCGGGTCCCGCCCCGTCTCCCGGCTCCGCCGAGAGGAACGACGCGCCGTGGATCTTTTTGCGGATCAGGCGATAGATATAGTGGAACATCGGGATTTCGATCAGCATGATCCAGAAGACCGACTCCCGGTAATAGCAAACGAAGAACGACATAACGACCGAAACGCCCATGATCGAGAACAGGATCTCGCCGAACGGATTGCCCCGGCGGAGCAGCGCATACGCCTTGGAAAAGAGGAGCGTGAACGCGATCAGGACCAGCGGCGCGAAGTAGTAGTAATCCTGAATGATCTCCCGGATATACGTACCGACGTTCGTATGGATCGGAACGTAGTAATAATCCTGATAGCGGGCGTACGGCAGATCGGCGCCGAACTTGTTGAGAAAACTGATGAAGAAACTGAGCGAGTTCTTCCCGAACGTGAAATCCGGGTTCTCAAGATAGGCGTTCAAAACGCCGATGGGACTGGAGAAGTACGCATAGTTCTTGTAGATGGAGGGCGAGATTTTGATCAGCGACTTCATCGTGTCGCTCATATACCGGTAATCTTCATGGTTCTCGTCGATCCAACTCCGCTCCCGCGTCACGAGCACGAAAGCGGCGACCACAAGGAAAAGGAACGCGGCGATCCAGATCCAGTTTTTATTTTTCTTGATCTTTTTCGTATCTTTCTGCACGAAGAGATACGGGACGACGAAAAGCAGGAAGATCAGAACCAGTCCGGAGCGTCCGCCGCCCTGAATGGAGTCGATCACCGCCAGCCCGAGGGGGATAAAGAGATAGAAGTTGAAACCGTATTTCTTATAGTAGATCCCGGTCAGAACGACGCACAGGTAGATGAAGACGCCGATGTAGGGGATCGAGAACGGCGCGTTTCCGTTCAAGCGGTCGTTGTAAACTTCGGAAAATTTCGACATGAAAGTAATGCCGTAACGATGCAGGAAAAAGATGAAATTCGGCATGATCGCGAGCGCGGAAAACGCCGTCAGCGCCATGATCGTCCAGAACACCGTTCTGCTGTCAAGCGAGTGACAGTAGTCCCGGACCTTCGCTTCTTTTTTCTCCTTGAAAACGAAACAGCACGCGAAGAAAAGCCCCTGGAACAGGATGATGATCAGCCAGGTCGTAAGCGACAGGGTATAGTATTTGATCAGTTTCATTTCGTAGAGCGAGACGCTGAGAAGCCACGGAAGGACGTACAGAACGACCGGGTTCACGATCTTTCTGTAAATCTTCGCGGCGACGATCAGTTCTGCTATGGACGTGGCCAAATACAGAAAATACATACGACCTCCGAAAAAATGATAAATCAGTAACGGGTTTGGATCAATTTGTCGGCGATGCTCTGCCACGAGCACTCGCGCTTTACCCTTTCGCTGTAGCGTTTTCCAAGTTCTTTGATCTTCTCGGGCGTGTAGTCGCGGTAGATCCCGGCGATCTTTTCGACGATCGAACCGTCCGTGTTCTCACACAGGAAGGAGTCGCCTTCGTCGAGATATTCCGACAGACTTCCGACGTCGGTGCAAACCACCGTTTTTTCAAAATCGACCGCGGTGAACAGAACGCCGCTCATGGACGCGTGCCGGTACGGCAGCGCCACGAGATCGGACGCGGCGATCAGGTAGTTCAGCGTGTCGTTCGGAACGTACCCGTTCAGGTAGAGCAGGTTCGGGAGTTCCCCGTTCTTTTCCAGAGCGCGTTCCAGTTCCGCGTAGTTTTCGTCCGTCTTGCCGCACACGATCAGCAGAACGTCGTTTGGCATCGCGTCCCACCCGGCGATCAGCCGGTCGAAACCCTTATTGTAAAAAACCAATCCGAACGCGATGCAGATCTTCTTGTATTGTGACACTTTTTCGACGATCCCGGCGGGGACCGCCGCGGGGTCGTACCCCGTCTCTGTCCGGAGATTGGCGCCCATCGTCTGCACGTAGACCTTGTTCACCATTTCGGGGAAATAGGAGGCGAACTCGTCCCTGATGCAGTTGCCGTGAACGATCACGGTATCGAAGAGCGTATAGATCTTCCGCAGTTGCCCGACCTTCTTTTCGCCGTTGATGTGCGGAATGACGTTGTGCGCGGTCAGGATCAGTTTGCCGGTGTACTTTTTGATCTTTTTCAAAAAGAAGGGATCGACCGAATAGAGGAGCAGCCAGTTGATGTGGACGACGTCGACCTTCTTGCGTTTTTTCAGGTACGAGACGATCTTGCGGTACGCCGCGATATACTCGCAGGCGCGGATCACGCTTCGGAGGATCCCGTTTTTCATGCGTTCGCTCTTTTTGAAAAAGACGCGGTGCAGAACGATCTCGTCGGACAGACACTCGAAATACTGATTGGTGAAGACCTCGAGATCGACGCGGCGCTGAAGCCCCGACAGGATCCCGTTCAGGTAATCCCCCGTGTTGTTCGTCCCCCACGGATCGATAAAGACGACCTTCTTTTTCGTTTCATCCATTCCCTCTCGTCCCATCGCAGATACTTCGTTCTCCTCTTCCGCCGTTTCGGCAGGGCGGTCAACCGTTTGATTTGTTCGTTTCGTATTTCTTCTTTTTCAGCAATCCGAACCACATATTCCGGCAGGCGAAGAAGAAGGCGACGAGGGCGTTTCTTCCGTCGCAAACGTGGAACAGATCGTAATGACTGCGGAGTTTTTTCTTCAGTTTGTCGTGGCTGATGCTGACACGACGCACGCGGTAGCGGGCAAGGTTCTCTTTCAGAAGACGGGCGACCGTCCCTTTGCGCCGGAAGAGTTGCAGACGGATCGCGTAGTCGTTGTTCTTCTTGATATCCTCGATCTGGATCAGCCCGAAGACCTTCGCCGAATACATCATGGTCAACTGCCCGATGTAGTCGTAGCGGTACATTCTCTTCCGGTTGACGGTGTCCGGCCCGGAAACGTAGACGTTCAGGGGTTCCCCCGCCTCGTCGATCTTCTCGTACTCGGTATAGGAGAGGGGGCAGTCGTTTTCTTTCATGAACGCGATCTGCTTTTCGAGTTTATCGGGCGTCCAGAGGTCGTCGGAATCCAAAAACGCGATCCATTCTCCCTGCGCCTCTTGCAGCGCGCGGTTGCGGGTCAGCGCGGCGCCGAGGTTGTGCTCGTTTTTGAAATACCGGATCCGCTCGTCGGCAAACGACGCGACGACGGCGTCGGTATCGTCGGTCGAACAGTCGTCGACGATGATCAGTTCCCAGTTCGGATAGGTCTGCGCCTGAACCGAACGGATCGACTCGCCGATCAGCGCGGCGGTGTTCCAGGAAGGCATAACGACCGAGACAAGTCCGTCAATCATTTCTCTTTTTCCTTTTCATCCTTGTCTTTGAACTCTTTCCCGAGGGCGGCGAACACGGTCATGACCATGATCTTGAGATCGTGTCCTACGCCGACGTGGTCAAGTTCACGCAGATTGTATTTCATTTTGCCGGGTAAGATCTGTCCGATATAGACCGCGTCCACGTCCTCAGCCGCGTCGAGAAGGCGCGACTCGTCCTTGTAGTAGACGCTCGCAAGTCCGGTAACCCCTGCGGGCATCAGGAGCGTCGCCATCATTTCGGGGGTGTACGCGTCCACGTACTTCGGGACTTCCGGACGCGTGCCTACGAACGACATACTCCCCTCAAGAACGTCGATCAACTGACTGATCTCGTCCAGGCGGCAGCGGCGGATCAACCGCCCGACGCGCGTGACGCGCGGATCGTCCTTCACCGTGACGGCGTTGCCCTTGTCGGAGCCGACCGCCATGGAGCGGAATTTGTGGATGCGGAACTGCTCTCCGTACCGGGTGATCCGGACCTGCCGGAAGAAGACCGGCCCCCGGCTGTCGAGTTTGATCGCGACGGCAAGGATCAGGAACAGGGGCAGGAGCAGAAGCAGAAGGATCAGCGCGCAGACGATATCGAACGCGCGCTTGCAGAACCGCCGGACGCGCTTTTTGCGAAGCCGGTCGTAGTAGGGCCGCACCTCGGGCGTCCGCATCTCTTCGGGAAGGTCTTCCCACCGTTTCATCTGACCGCCTCTTTGATGATCCTCGCGTACTGTTCGATCACGTAGTCCACCATCTCGTCGGTCAGGCGGGTGTGGAGCGGAAGCGTGATCTCGTTCTCGTAATGCGCGTAGGCGTTCGGGTAGTCCTTGATATCAAATCCGAGGTCGCGGTACGCCGTCAGCATCGGCAGCGGCTTGTAATGTACGTTGGCGGACACGCCCGCCTCGGCGAGTTCGACGATGATCTCCCGCCGCAGGGCGTCACCGATCGGGCGTCCCGCCCGGTCGAATACCCGCGTGATGTAGAGGTGTCCCGACGACGAATGGTCGGCGGTATAGTGCGGCAGCGTCTTCACCCCGAGCGGGTGGAACGCCGCGTCGTAGCGCGAAATGATCTCGCGTCTGCGCGCGAGCATCCCGGGATAGCGGCGGAACTGCGCCAGTCCGATCGACGCCATGATGTCGGTCATATTGCACTTGTACCACGGCGCGACGACGTCGTATTCCCAGGCGCCGGGACGCGTCTTGTTGAAAGCGTCGCGGCTCTGTCCGTGCAGGGACAACAGTTGCAGGGTATGGTAGATCAGTTCGCTGTCGACGCCGGGGATCTCCCGCCAGGTCAGGCACCCGCCCTCGCCGGTCGTGAAATTCTTCACGGCGTGGAAGGAGAAGGACGAGAAGTCGGCGACGTTCCCGATCATCTTTCCTTTGCGTTCGGCGCCGAAGGCGTGCGCGGTATCCGCCATCACGGCGATCCTGCCGAGGGACTCCTGGATCGCGCTCGCGGGACGGAACTTCCCTTTCGCGTCTTCGACGATCGAAAAGATCCGGTCGTAATCGCAGGGCACGCCGCCGAGGTCGACCGGAATGATCGCCTTGGTCTTGTCGGTGATGGCGTCGGCGACGGCGTCGTAGTCCATTTCAAGGCTGTCTTTCTGTACGTCGACGATCTTCAGGGTCGCGCCGACGTGGCAGACGACCGAAGCCGAGGCGGTATAGGTATAGGCGGGAACGATCACCTCGTCCCCTGGACCGATCCCCACCGCGCGGAGCGCCATCTCCGCACAGGCGGTCTGGCTGTTCAGTGCGACGCAGCGCGGCACGCCGTCCCCGGTTTCGCCTACACCGAGCCAGGCGGCGATCTCTTTCTCCAGTTTTTTTGTCTTCGGTCCGGTCGTGATCCAACCGGAACGAAGCGTGTCGGCGACCTCGGCGATCTCTTCTTCGCCCACGTCGGGCGGGGAGAACGGTACCTCGATCAGGTTCGCGCGGGGTTCACTGTCGCAGGGATGATTCATAGCCACTCCTTTATTGCCCCCGATCCGCGGGGGAAAGATCCGTTGCGGGATACTGAATAAACGTTTTCATTTCTAATAATTTTAGCATAAAAGAGGGAAAAAGTCAATCTATTTTGTAAAGTTATGCGCGTGCGTGGGGAAAAATCAGGAGAACAGTCCGTACTTCTGTTTCAGCCGATCGGTCTTGCGAAGGATCGGACGGGTGAGCAGAACGAGGAACAGGACGTTCGAGACGGCGTACAGCACGGTGAACGGGAAACCCGAGATCAAAAAGGTCAGGTAGGCGGCGGGGAGCAGGGTCCCGGTCGCGGCGACCGTCGTCCAGAGGTCGGTCAGAGCCGAGAACAGGACGCCGCCGACGATCCCGAGCAGACAAAGCAGGATCGGATTCTTGCGGATCCGGCTTCGGGAGAACAGTCCGGCAAGAAAGCCGACCGCCCCCCAGGCAAGCATCTGGAACGCCGTCCAGGGTCCCTGCCCGAAGAAGAAGTTGGAGAGCAGCGCCGTCGCCGCCCCGGTCATGAAACCGGCGAGCGGTCCGAAGGAAAGCCCGGTCAGGATCACGACGGCGGACACCGGCTTGAAACCGGGGAGCGGAGCGAACAGCACCCGCCCGACCACCGAGATCCCGGTCATGACGGCGATCGCCGCCAGTTCGCGCGCTCCGGTGCGCCGCCACTCAAAGACGATCAGTGCGGGGAGCGTCAGAAGGAACGCGAGGATCGGGAAGGCGAGCCGATACTGCCCCCGGAACCATAAAAAAGCGTCGAAAACCAACAGAACCCCCCCGAGGACAAGCAAAAAAGTACAGGTACGCCGCGCCGTCATCTCGCACCCCCTGCCCTCTCTTGGAGGGCGGCGACCGCCTCTTCCGACGTGAGCGAGACCGGGAGCAGATCGCGCGTCAGACGCACCGCCTGCGTGGTGTAGAAGCGGTTGCCGGAGAAGAAACGGCGCGTATCGGACGACGAAGCGAGCGTCGCGCGGAAGAAGGTGGCGACGCGGTCGGAGATCTCGGCGGCAAAGGCGAGATCGTGCGTGGCGACCACCACCCCGCACCCGGTCTTCGCCAGTTCCCGGAGCAGGTCGCGCAACTCGTTTTTGGCGACCGGGTCCAGTCCCGCCGTCGGTTCGTCGAGCAGCAGGACGCGCGGGGAGAGCAGCAGCAGTTTGGCGATCGCGAGCCGCGTCTGTTCGCCGCCGCTGATATCGTAGGGGTGCGCGTCGAGGATCCCGTCAAGGTACAGGCGGGACGCAACGTCCGCGATGCGTTCGTCTCCGTCGGGCGTCCCGGCGGTCATCTCGGACAGTTCCTCGCGCGCCGTGTCGCGGGCAAAGAGGAGCGCGGGGTTCTGCGGCAAATACGCAATCCCGCCCCGTCCCGGTTTGGGAAGTCCCTTTTTCCCTTCGTAACGGATGGATCCGGCGAAAGGACGCAGGATCCCCGCCAGCAGTTTCAGAAGCGTGGTCTTCCCCGCTCCGTTCGGACCGACGACCGAAAGGATCTCACCGGATCCGAGCGAGCAGGTAAGGTTCGCCACGACGTCGGGCTCGTCTTTTCCGTAGCGGAACCACACGTCGCGGGCGGAGAGCAATTCCGGTTTTTTGGGGGCGGCGTCGGTTTCGTTTGGGGCGCCTCCGTCGGTTGCAGTCGCCGTGTTTTCACCGAGTATTTCTTTGAGCCAAGCACGCCCTTCGCGCACCGAGAGCGGGGGTTCGCCGGTCCCCTCGGCAGAGCGGAAAACGCGGGGCACGGTCGGCAGAAAGGCGGGCGCCTCGCCCGCGGCTCCCTTTACGAACGCACGCGGCGGGAGCGCCGAAACGATCCGTCCGGCGTCCATCAGAACGACGCGGTCGACCACGGGAAAAAGTTCCTCGGTATCGTGTCCCGCGAGGATCACGGTCACGCCCGCCTCCTCGTTGACGCGACGCACGGCGGACAGAAACCGGAGTTTTGCCGGGGGATCGAGCCGCGTCACCGGCTCGTCGAGCAACAGCAGCCGCGGACGGAGCGCGAGCGCCGACGCGAGGTTGACGAGTTGCTTCTCGCCGCCCGACAGTTCAGAAATCTTGCGGGAAGCGAGGTGCGCGATCCCGAGGAAGTCCGCCGCCTCGGCGACGCGTCCGGGGATCAACGTCCCCTCCACGCCGACCGCTTCAAGCCCGAAGGCGATCTCGGCAAACACCGTGTCGCACACCGTCTGCCGTTCGGGATCCTGCCCGACAAAGCCGATCAGCGTCGCCGCGTCGTAGGGGGACAGTTCCCCGACCGGCGTCCCGGCGAATACGACTTCGCCCGCCGTCACCCCGTGGGGAGCAAGCGCGGGTTTGAGGCAGCGCAGAAGCGTGGTTTTGCCGCATCCGCTCCGCCCGACGACAAGCAAGAACTCCCCTTCCCCGACCGAGAGAGAACACCCGGTCAGGGCGGGGGACGCCGCGCCTTGATAGGCGAATGTCAGATCCGAGAGCGTAAGATATGCCATTTCAGCGTTTCCTTTCCTTCGAGGAAGATGGGCAGGACGGCGATCGCCGTTCCCGCGGCAAAGCACAGGGCGAGCGGAAGATCGGGGAGTAGCGACGCCGTATCGAGCGGGTACCAGTTCCATTCCCCTCTCCCCGAGAACAGCGGATAGAGCGCCGGGACGAGAAGCAATACCAGCGCGCCGGCAAGCAGACCGTCCCGGAAGGATCTCGGCTCGGTGACGGCGCGCGTCGCACCCGGAAGCCCGTAGCCGCGCGCCCGCATCCCGTCCGCCTGATCCATCGACTCCTCGAGCATCAGCGTCGTCAGAATCGAAAGGTCGGAGAGGCGCGCCTTGATCCGTTTGATCGCGCCGCCCTCGTCGGCAAGTCCGAGCGCCCCCCGCGCGTCGGTGATCTCCCGGTAGCGCAGGCGGAGCCGGGGGACGAAGCCGAGCGTCATACGGAGCAAAAGCGCCAGTCGCGGCAGCCGCCGCGCAAAGAGCGAAAGCAGACGGTCGCCGGGCAGCGACCGGGCAAGGCAGGAGCAGAACAGGATCACCGAAAGGATCATCACGCCCGACGATACCCCCGCCAATCCCGCCTCGAGCGTGACGGGTTTTCCGTTCAAAAAGAACAGGATCTTCGCCCCGCGGTGGACGAGGAACAGGTTGATCGCGGTGACCGAGAGCAGAAGGAGCAGGGCGAGCGGCACGCCCGCAAGCATCCTTTTGACCCCGATCTGCACCCCCCGGAGCAGAACGGCGCAGACGAACAGGGGGAGCAAGGCGGCGGGACTGGTCGCCGTCATGGTCAAAACCAGGATCGCAAGATACCAGAGAAAGACCGTCAGCGGATGCAGTCGGTCGGCGTAGGTCACGGCGGGTTCCCCCCTTTCGTCGTTATTCTTGTAAAAGCGTCGATCCCCCGCCCGAAACGGGGGACCGGTTTTTAATTGAGGTAGTATCCCCGATACCACTCGGCGAAGCGGCGAAGCCCCTCGCGAAGCGGCGTGGCGGGACGGGAGCCGGTGTCGCGTTCGAGCGGCGACGTGTCGGACTACGTGATCGGGACGTCGCCCGGCTGCATCGGCACCAGTTCCTTGTGGGAGTCAAAATCGTAATCGGCGGGCAACACCCCGGCGCGGATCAACTCTTCCTGCAAAACCGAAACGAAGTCGAGCAGGTTTTCGGGGTTGCTGTTCCCGATGTTGTAAAGCCGGACGGGCGGGATCGGCAGACCGTCGTCGCCCTTCTTCTTTTCGGGAGCGCGCACCATGACCCGGCGGATCCCCTCGACCACGTCGTCGACGTAGGTGAAGTCGCGTTTGCAGTTGCCGTAGTTGAAGATCTTGATGGTCTTTCCTCGTCTCAGTTTGTCGGTGAAGCCGAAGTACGCCATATCGGGGCGCCCGGCGGGGCCGTAGACCGTGAAGAAGCGCAGACCCGTGGTCGGGATGTCGTAGAGTTTGGCGTAGGCGTGAGCGAACAGTTCGTTCGACTTTTTGGTCGCGGCGTAGAGCGAGACCGGATCGTCGACCATATCGTCGGTCGAATACGGCACCTTCTTATTCGAGCCGTAGACCGAGGACGAGGACGCGTAGACCAGGTGAAGGACCGGGTAGCGGCGGCACGCCTCGAGGATGTTGTAGAAGCCGATCACGTTGCTTGAAAGGTAGACGTCGGGGTGATCAATCGAGTAGCGAACCCCCGCCTGCGCTGCCAAATTGACGACCACCCCCGGGCGGTATTCACGGAAGAGCGCGTCGACGGCAGCCGCGTCGGCAAGGTCGCCGCGGATAAAGATCCAGCGGTTACCCGGGCGCTTTTTCGCCGTCTCTTCGATCTTTTCGAGCCGCGCCTCTTTGAGGCGCACGTCGTAGTAGTCGTTGACGTTGTCGAAGCCGATCACGGTGATCCCGTTTTCGGTTGCGAGCAATCCTTCGGCGAGGTTCGCGCCGATGAAACCGGCGGCGCCGGTCACGAGTACCGTTTGTCCGTCAAGGGTGATATTCGGTGCGATCATTTTTCGATCCCCCTGTAGTTTTTCTTGACCTCTTCGTAACTTTTGAGATCGCCGATATCGTAGCGGCGCCCCGGCATCTCCATCGCGTAGACGCATGAGACCGACGAGAGCCAGGCGATGAAACTGCCGGGCGCGTCGACGCCGCAGCCCGCGGCGATCCCCTCTTCTACCCTGCGGGCGTCCTCTTTCGTGAAGTAGTAGAAAGGCGGGCAGCACCAGTTCGATTTCGGTTCCGCCGGCTTCTCGACCATCGAAAGGATCTTATCGTCCCCGCCGATCTCAAGCACGCCGCACTTTTTCAGGCGTTCGACGCTCGGCTCGTAGTAGCGGAGCACCGAGGACGCGCCCTTCCCTTTCGCGTAGGCGAGGAAGCGGGCGAGCGAAAAGTCGAGCAGATTGTCCCCCGCGATCACGAACAGTTCGTCGTCGAGCGAGAGTTCCCGGACGGCGAACGCCACGTCGCGCACCGCCCCGAGCCGCCCCTCGTTGCTCGTGGTCCCGTCGTCGAGGACGGTCAGGGGCAGCGGCTTGGTCTTCGCCC
>JAEEGL014391900.1_pt1 | contig 39661 bp, 38 predicted proteins | sample 9134231 | NCBI WGS metagenome assembly JAEEGL01 (sample SAMN16246548, study PRJNA631951) | gut metagenome | biome: gut microbiome; feature: rumen; material: fiber-attached | host: Bos | place: Iran: Karaj | collected 2018-10
ACCGCGAGAACTTCATACAGAACTAGCAGCTGAAGCTCTTAATTACCATGTTGGAAATAATCGAATCGATTATGACAGGAAGGATAATTGTGCAGTTAAGCTGATCGATTATCCTGATTTTAGTGTGAACATAATGGATTTGGCCAAGCCAATCCATCGCAATATGCTCAATTATGATAGTTTTGTTATCTCTATGTGCATGGATGGCGATTGTGTAATTTGTGAAAGAGGTACAGGAGTGAAAACTCCCTTGAAGAAAGGTTCTTCAGTTTTGATCCCTGCTTCAATTGCGAATTATGATGTTATCCCAGTAAATGGTAAGTCCCGTCACCTTGAGATATATATTGACAATTGATGTATTCTAGACTCAGTTCTTCCCCCTAAATAGGGGAGGAGAGTCTGAAAATAAACTAACCGAATAAAAATTATGACATATCAAGAAGCAGTTGATTATATCAACAAACATGAGAAAGAGTTGTCCATAGATAAGGAAAAAGGGGAGTGTATAGTGTATATCGCTCCTGCTGATCCTAAGCAGTTAGAGGATTTCAATACACTGTTTGTAATGGATAATTTCAATCCTGATGTGATTAAATCATTCATCGATCAAGATCTTTGTGTAATGAGGGGATATAAAAGAGGAATCCCCGATGAAGTTTTGACATACGATTGTATTGCTCATTAGTGTAAATCGTGTATGCTAATTGACGACATACTACTAAATAAGGTCTCAGCAGAGGCGAAGGCAAGTCCGAGACAGCGGATGAACTACAATCTTCATGAGTCCCTTGACGACAAAGTTCAGAGGTTGTTCAATGCCATGGAGCCAAGGACGATTATTCCTATCCAGAGGCATCGGGATACAGCGGAGACCATGATAGTTTTAAGAGGACAGCTGAAGCTAACTATTTATGATGATGATAAGTGCATAAACGAAGAATATGTTCTCACCCCATCGGATGGTAAATATGGTTATCATATCCCTAAAGGAGTTTGGCATGGAGTCGAAGTTTTATCTCCGAATACTGTGATGTTTGAAGTCAAGGAATGGCCATATGCACCTCTTGCTAATGAAGATATGATGTATTAAAGCAAACCTTTTATCATTTTTGATTTTGGTGTACTACCTATTCTGAAGCACTCTCACTGTTTTGCTTAATTAATGGAGAAGCGGGTTGTTACTTTTTTCTGCATTTTCCTAGTTTTAGTCGCTAATATTAAAGTCTCAGCACAGGCAATAAGCGATAAGGAATTCTTTCAGGCTCTGAATATGAACTATCGAGGTCTGCAGGAAGTAAAAACTTGTGTAGAAAATAACAATTATACATCAGCAAAGAAGGAGTTTGTCGCTTATCTGAAAAGACGTCAATCGCCGACTTGGTTATTTGATTGGAAGGACAAGGGAAAGTCAAAACCAACTGTGAGTATTTTAGAAGCTGATAAGTATGCTAACAATGAGTTAGTTAGTGTTGGCACTTGGCACAAGTTTGGTTCGACTATTAATTGGAAGCTCAACCCCACTGAAAATAATTACAACGAATGGACATGGCAGCTTAACCGCCATTACTTCTGGATACCTTTGGGCGCTGCTTATTGGCGAACTAACAATGAGAAGTATGCAAAAGCTTTCGTATTTCAACTAAATAGCTGGCTTAAACAATGCAAAAAACCGAATGATAATGGTAATTATGCAGGATCTGCATGGAGAACCTTAGAGGCAGGACTGCGAATGAGATACACTTGGCCCAATGCTTTTTACTATTTTCTTCGTTCTCCTTCGTTCGATGATGAATCTGTATTTCGGATGGTGAAGTCAATTTATGAGCATGCTACATTTTTGTATGACTATCGTATCAGTAATCAGCGATTGTCACACGAAATGAATGGTCTATATACAGTTGGAGCATTATTCCCAGAATTTCGTGACGCAGAGAAATGGAGAAATATTGCTGCTGAAAAACTTTATGCTGAAGAAGTAGAACAATTTTATCCCGATGGAGCGCAAAAAGAACTCGCCCCTGGTTACCATGGTACAAATTTAGATTGTATCGTATCTGTATATGAATTGGCACGATTGAATCATTATCCATTGCCAGATGGATATGTTTCTAGATTAGAGAATATCTATGAATACTATCAGAAACTGGTGATGCCTGATGGTAAGCTGCCGGCAATAAATGATTCCAGATGGGCGGAATGTACTGATGCACTATCAAAGGCCTCGAAGTATTTCGCTAATCGTGCTGATTTTGCATATAGTGCTTCTAGAGGAGTAAAAGGAAAGAAGCCCAAATACACATCAGTATGGATGCCATGGGCAGGTATTTATATAATGCGGTCAGGCTGGGATAAAGATGCTTTTTATGCATTGTTTGAGGTCGGTCCCTATGGCACTGCTCATCAACATGAAGATAAATTATCTTTTATTCTTTCAGCCTATGGCAGTCGCTTGATCACTGAATGTGGGAGTTATGCTTATGACAATTCTCAGTGGCGGAAATACGCTACATCTGCTCGTGGCCATAATGTTGCTCGTGTCGATGGGATGGATCAGAATCGTTCTGCTTGGAGGAATGAGAAGAGTATTACTGTTTCAAGTACCCCTTTGAATAATCGTTTTGTTTCAACGAGTAAATATGATTTAGGTGAAGGTTTTTATACAGAGGGTTATGGCGATAAATGTAATATTAAAGTTATCCACCATAGGACATTAAAGTTTGTTAAAAATAATTACTGGGTATTAAGTGATGAGTTTATTCCAAGCGACGGGATTGAGCATTCATACGATATATGGTTTCATCTTAATACGGATAAATACATAATAGATAAGAAAAACAATGTGGTTTATTCTAATAATGTTTCAGAAGCAAATATTGCAATCATTCGGATAGGTGAGGAACATGATTTTGATGTTATTGTAGGCCAACAGACACCTGAAATCCAGGGATGGGTTTCCGAAACTGTCTCAGGAGATGGGTTTTCTATTAGGCCGGTGGCAACACCAGTTTTTCACAGAAGAGGTTCTGGTTTAGTTAAAGAGTTTTATATTTTTATTCCATTTCGTAAAAGTGAAAACTTTAGGATTAAAGAAGTTAAAAAGATAAATTCTCATAAATATAGGATATACTTTGACAAAAGAGAAATGATTACTATCAGATTGTAATACCTATCTTATAAGCGTGTGATAAGTTATTATCATATGAGTAGATTTTCTAATAATCATGCAAGAAAGTAATAGTGTTAGAAGCAAACGCATAGCAAAGAATACACTTCTTCTTTATGTGCGCATGCTTTTCTTAATGGCCATAAGTCTTTTTACGTCGAGGGTCATTTTACAGACCCTTGGTGTAGTTGATTTTGGCGCATATAATGTTGTAGGTGGCTTTGTTGCCATGTTTGCTGTTATTAGTGGATCTCTATCTTCTGCTGCTAGTCGTTTCCTTAATTATGAAATGGGGAAAGGTGATGAAGGTAAGTTGTCTAAGGTATTTTCCACGACTGTAATTATACATCTTGTTCTTGCACTCATTATTGTAGTTTTGTCAGAAGTAATAGGCATATGGTATGTCAATAACAAATTAGTAATTGCTCCAGATCGTCTTGTTGCTGCCAATTGGGTTTTCCAATTTTCTGTTTTGTCCTTTTGCCTTAATCTAATAACAGTTCCTTATAATGCGGCTATTATTGCTCATGAGAAAATGGGTGTTTTCGCATATATTAGTATTTTTGAAGGTGTTGCTAAGCTTCTTATCTGTTATCTTTTATATGTCTCTCCTATTGATAGACTCATTTTTTATGCTTTACTTCAATTTGTCGTAAATTTTATAACTCGCGTACTCTATTACCTTTATAGTAAACATAGGTTTACTGAGTGCATTTTTCACGCCATCTTTGAAAAGACTATTTTGAAGGAAGTTTTTGGTTTTGCTAGCTGGAATTTTATAGGATCTTCGTCAGCAGTTTTGAGAAACCAAGGAGGCAATATTTTAATTAACTTGTTCTTTGGCCCAGTTGTAAATGCTGCCAGAGGTATTGCTAATCAAGTGCTGAGCGCTGTGCAAGGATTTGTAACTAACTTCATGACAGCATTGAACCCGCAAATTACTCAATCTTATTCAAGCGGTGATCGTGAATATATGATGATGCTTGTATATTATGGTAGCAGGCTTTCGTACTATATGCTGTTGTTCTTATGTCTCCCCATTTTGCTAAATACAGATTATTTGCTTAACTTGTGGCTTACAACAGTGCCAGATCACTCCGCATTATTTGTACAATTAACGTTGATTTATACTATGCTTGAATCACTTTCTAATACTTTGATAACGGCTCAGTTGGCAACAGGTAACATTCGAAATTACCAACTTATAGTGGGAGGCCTTCAATTTATGAATCTTCCTGTTAGTTATATTGTATTAAAATTAGGAGGTCCACCCGAAACAATTCTTTATGTTGCAATCTTTTTTGGATTGTGCTGTCTTTCAACACGCTTATTTTTGCTAAGGAGTATGATAGGATTGAGAGTTCGTAATTTTGTAAGGAATGTGCTTTTGAATATTATTATAGTAAGTGTCGTTGCTGTTATAATACCATTTACATTGAATTATTATTTACAGCAGTCTCTGTCAACATTTTTTATTGTTTCATTAGCAAGTATTGTATGTACGATTCTTACTATTTATTATGTGGGACTAAATGTTAAGGAAAGGAAAGTAGGGGTCGCAAAGATTAAACAAGTTAGATCAAAATTATTAAAATGATTAAGATTAATAACCCTGCGGATTGTTGTGGGTGCACTGCATGTATGAATGTATGCCCTCATGATGCCATTACAATGCTACCGGATACTTTAGGTTTCAAATATCCAATAGTGGATGAGACAAAATGTGTTGATTGTGGTCTTTGTGAGAAAGTATGTGCATTCAATGACAATTATGATATCTCTCATAATTTGGTAACTCCTGATATTTATGGAGCACGTCACAAAGATCTTGATCAATTAAAGACGAGTCGAAGTGGTGCAGCATTTATTGCAATTTCTGATTGGGTTTTGCGGAACGGAGGAGTCGTATATGGAGCAGGATATACAGAGCATTTCAAGGTAACACATAAAAGAGCAACAACCAGAGATGAGAGAGATGAATTTAAAGGAAGTAAATATGTTCAGAGCGAACTTGGAGATATATTTAGACAGGTTAAAGAGGATCTGAAGAATGGATTAATTGTTCTTTTCTCTGGAACACCATGTCAAACCGCTGGACTTAATGCTTATATTGGGAGTAAATATCGTGTTTCTTTGTATCTAGTTGATATTGTTTGCCATGGAGTGCCTAGCCCATATATTTGGCGAGACTATCTGAAATTTCTTGAAGAAAAAGAAGGGCAGGTTATTACTTGGGTTAATTTTAGAGACAAGCAGGAATTTGGATGGGCTGCACATCATGAAACATTCAAGTTTATGGATGGGCAGAAAACGAGTAATAGTTATACTTATTTGTTTTATAAACATATAATGTTTCGCCACTCGTGTGGCAATTGTCATTTTTGTAATACTAGACGTCCAAGCGATATAACAATAGCTGATTTTTGGGGTTGGCAGAAAACAGACCCGGAGATTAATAAAGATGATAAAGGTATTTCATTAGTTTTTTGTAATACTGAAAAGGGACGCTCTTTATTTGATGATGTTAAATCTGATTTATATTATGTGCCGGCGAAAATAAGCGATGTTTTGCAGCCCAACCTACTGTATCCATCAATAATACATCCGAAACGGTTGCAATTTGAAAAGGATTATGCTAAGAAAGGATTTAAATACGTTTTCTATAAATATGGTGAAGATGGGTGGCGATACAAATTGTCATCATTAAAAAATAACATAATAAAAAAAATTAGAAAAATTAAAAGTATATTATTGTCGTATTTCTCGAAATAATTTATGAATATAGGAATAATTACTTTCCATCGGGCCCATAATTATGGAGCTGTTCTTCAATGCTTTGCTCTTCAAGAAGTGTTGAAAAGCATGGGGCATGAAGTTGAGATAATAGATTATCGGCAAAAATGGACTGAAGAAGTTTATAAGTTCTTTAGTTTTAGGGTTATGCAAACTCTTTATCCGAGCCTTTTTAAAAAAATACATTATTTATTGCAGGCAAGACACAGATTTCATCCATTTAAACAAGCAAGAAAGAATTATTCGACTTTTCGTAATCATTATTTATGTATTTCAGATAATTATCAGCCACTAAAAGAATTGTCATATGATGCATGCATTGTCGGAAGTGATCAATTATGGGGAATCAATTGTCTGGGGAATAAGCCCGATAATGTTTACTTGGGAAAATTTAAGGTAAAAGAGGGATGTAAAAAAATAGCGTATGCTATTAGCAGTAATTTGAAGTCCATTGATTATTTGCAAGAGCATTCCTTATTATGTAGTTCCTTAAGCAATTTTGATGCAGTTTCTTTTAGAGAGCATACAGTATTAGAACGAATATATCAATATACTCATAATTGTTATGAGCAATGTGTCGACCCTACTTTGTTAACAACAGAAAAAGAATGGGCTCCATTGATACAAAATATTAAGTGGAAATCTCGAAATTATATAGTCTGTTATAGAGCAAGGGGTAATGGTGATACAGGTTTTTCTTTGGAAAAAACTGCAAATAACCTAGCATTAAGACTCCATTGTGAAGTTATAGATTTGACTCCAAACCAATATTCTGTGGAAGATTTTGTATCTGCTATTGCAAATGCTAAATATGTGGTTACAACATCTTTTCATGCTACGGTATTTGCCTTGATATTTAAAGTCCCTTTAGCTACTTATCTTCTTCATGATGGTCACGATTCGAGATACGAAGATTTGTTGAAAATAATTGGTGGTACTCAGTTTATTTATGAGACATATCAGGAACCCAAATACGATGTTTCTATTGATTGGAATAAAATAAATATTGAATTAAATAAATATAAACAGTCATCGATTGAGTTCTTGTTAGAGTCAATAGGTTAGAAAGTAGTAACTTATATTATGCCTAAAGTTAGCGTTATTATCCCTGTATACGGTGTAGAAAATAGTATTGAACGTTGTGCAAGAAGTCTTTTTGAGCAGACACTTGATGAAATGGAGTATCTATTCATTGATGATTGTACTAAGGATAGAAGTATTGAAGTATTGAAGTCGGTTTTGAAAGATTACCCTAAGCGAAAATCACAGGTTACCATTCATAGAATGGATAATAATAGTGGACAAGCTAAAGTGAGAGAATGGGGAATCCTGAATGCTACTGGAGAATACATTATTCATTGTGATAGTGATGATTGGGTTGATAAGGATATTTACCGTGAATTGTATGAAAAGGCAAAAGAGAATGACTCAGATATTGTTATTTGTGATTTCTACAAGGTAAATAATACAAAATTAGAATATGTAAAGGGTCGGTTTAATGACGATAAATACAGTCTCATCTCTGATTTATTAACAGAAAATATAAGTTGGTCTCTATGGAATAAGCTTATTAAAACTTGTCTATATAGAATGAGCGGCATTCAATTTCCCAAAGGAAACATGGGGGAAGATATGGCTTTGACAATGCAGTTAATATTAAAAACAAACAAAATTTCCTATTTATCTAAACCGCTGTATTATTATTTGTATAATCCATTGTCTATAACTCATCAAAAAGCCGAAGATGCTATATTTATCAAGCATATACAGTTTACAAATAATGTAAATTTAGTGCTTTTATCATTTAACCAATCTGGGCTTAGCGAATGCTTTAACAAAGAATTGACATATCTTAAATGGTGTGCACGTCGTTGCCTTTGGAGTATAACCAATAAACCCCAATATCGGACAATATGGCGTCATACTTATCCTGAGATAATTCCATCGATATTCTGGTCTTCATATTTGAAACCTAAAGTAAAATTAAAGATAATACTAACGTATTTGAGATTATACCCTCAAAGTTATTAACAAGTTTTTTGGCTATAGTGAATTGTCCACACATTAAATTAAGCCAACAATAGTAGAATCAATATGAAAATAAAAAATTCTTATAAAATTTTAATTATCTATTATCTGTTTTTGCTTGTACTTGAGACACCTTTACTTTTGAACGTAGGTATCCCTTCAACAGTTTTCAGAATAGTGTATATGATTCTGCTAATTGCCCCTGTACTGATTTTCGACAAATCGTATCTTCCTATAGTAGTAATAGCCTCATATTCTATTTCAAAATTTGGTACAGCAGTAACATTTATGCCAACTGATGTTTTGTATTATGTACCATTATTCATTTTGCTGGCATTTCCTTTTAAGGGTTTGAAAGAGGGTAACAGGACTTTACCTCTACCTGTTTTTATTCTTTGTGTATGCGTTCTATTTGTCGATTTATATTCAACCCAAACAATACATGACTTATTTTGGTGTTTTTTGATTCTGATTACTCTTTTTTTCTACTGTTTGCCGAAAATTAAAGATGAAACGTATTTTCTTTTATTTTCCCATTCGTTGATTGTAATATCTTTCATTCTTTCATTAGAGATGATTTTAGCAGGCGATCAGTATATTGAAGGGTATGGCTATTCGGATATGGAAAGAGTCATGTGGGCTGATCCTAATTATTTGGGAGGCGTTATAGGAATGGGAGGAATGATAGCAGCCTTATTGTTATTTCAAAATAATAACTCGACATTAAAGATTTTCTTGGGTATCGCCTTATTGATAGCAATAACTGCACTGGTAAGAAATGCGTCTAGAGGAGCTCTACTAGCAATTATAAGTGGCGTATCTATATTATTCTTGGGTGGAAAGTTAAAGTTATGGAAAAAAATCATTATTTTGGCAGTAATGACAGCTTTTATATATATTCTATATAATAGTAGTTATTTTGATTTGCTAGAATATCGACTTGAGAACGATACTGGCGGCGGTAGTGGCCGTATAGGTATTTGGATGAATAAATGGAATGCATATATTAATAACTCTTCTATTTTTCAATTGCTATTTGGAATGGGTTATGACAATGGTTACAAAGCGGGCTTTTCATATAATAGAGCATTCCATAACGATTTTTTGGCTTTTTTAGTAGACTATGGATTAGTCGGATTTATTGCATTTTTGAGCTTGTTTTTTTATCCACTCAAGGGTTTTTTGTTTAAGAATAAAGCAGTCTTAGGTTGTGTCGTTTACTTATTTGTAAATTGCATGTTATTGGAACCATTCAGTCTTGGTGTACTTCAATATTATGTATTCTGGTTGTATATTTTTTATCTAGCTATGTATTATAAGGGAAAGCATAATTCGTATGACAATAAGTGCCGAGTATAAATAACTCTGAAATAATTACAAATATTAAAGTGCTGCACATTAATATCAATGCTACTTTGAGCCCCCCAAAATATGAAAATACTATTTGTTCCACCTTTGAATTTTCCACTGGTAGTTGGTGGTTTTCAATATCAGGTAAGAAATATCTTTAATTCGCTGAAAGGATTAAATATAGATGTTTCTTGGTATAATTTGGTCGAAACGAATTTGTCAGACTATGATATTATTCACCTTCATTCAACGTTACCTGAGTTATTGAGTGTCGCAAGACGAGCAAAACAATTCCGAAAGATAGTTGTTTTGACACCAATGATAGGAAGTCGAGTGCATAGTAATCTATTTTATTCAAATTGTATAAAACTATCAAAAATTCCAGGTATATTACCAGATGTGAGAATTACAAATAGTCTAATACGCATGTCAGATTTTGTTATTCCTTTGGTAAGATATGAATACGAAAGATTGCATGATGTTTTTGATGTTCCATTCGAGAGGATGAAAGTTATCCCTAATGGAATGGACAACGGTTTCTTTGAAACAACAGAAAGCGATGTTCAAATACCTGTAACGGATTACTTACTGACAATAGGTAGAATAGAACCAAACAAAAATCAGTTGTCACTTATTCGTGCAGCCAAAAAGCTTGGAAGAAGCGTGATTATTGTTGGTGAAGCTGGTAATGGTCATTCTGATTATGAAAAGCTGTGCCGGAAAGAGGCGGATGAAAACGTCATGTTTTGGGGAAAAGAATTCGATAAAAGTGTTTTACGCAAACTATATAAGAATGCAGCACTGACCGTAATTCAAAGCTACTCTGAAATTTTGCCGTTAGTGACTTTTGAAAGTTTATCGCAGAAAACACCGGTTTTGTGCACAGATCAATGTGGAATCTATCCTGAGAAATTTAATGGAGTTTTCTATACTTCACCTGATGAGAAATCCCTTGAAAAGAATCTTAAGATTGCACTAAACGCTAATTGTCGTGATTCAATTAATCGCGATGGACTATTTACTTGGAATGAGATTGCACAACAGCATATCGATATTTATCATCAGTTATTAAATTCTCTGAAAAAATAGAATGACATTAAAACGTGTATCATGGATCACCCCGTCCAATTTTGTGGACGTTGATTTGCCAATTATAGAAGAGCTGCAGCATAGTATTGATATATACTGGCAAGTGGTTTTTGAAGGCAAGGTTAGTGAAGATATGCATCACTACATTGAACCCAAATTGTCTAAGGCAACTCTTTCTCGGTTAGAATATATTGAGATACCTTACAGGTTCTTTGATCTTCGTACGATGCATGCTCTTTGCAAGGTGTTGAGAAAAGCCAAGGCGTTTAATCCGGATTTGTATTATACGTCATTGCAAGCAGCTCCATTCGGCCCACTAATTTATCGATTGTATTTACCACTGAAGAGAACTGTGGCAGCATGTCATAATGTCTCTACCCCTAAAGGAGCCAACCAGGAAACCTACGCACGCATATTTACATATCTCCATCTTCAGATGTTCCGAAATATTCAAGTCTTTTCGGAATCGCAGAGAGAAATACTCTACAAAAAGTTTCCCAAGAAGAACGTGCTGATGGCTCCTTTGGCTATTAAGGATTATGGGGAACCTACCATTTGTGTAAGAAAGTTTGATGAGAAAAAGGTTACGTTCTTGTTTTTTGGAATGATTATGGGCTACAAACGACTTGATTTATTAATAGACGCTGCCCAAAGCTTGTATGAACAAGGCTATAAGAATTTTAAAGTTAAGATTGCTGGCAAATGCAAAAATTGGACTGTTTACGCTGAAAAGATAAAAATTCCGAATTTGTTTGATATAAGAATAGAACATATTCCCAATGACGATGTGGCAGATTTGTTTGCTACAAGTGATTATTTTGTCATGCCATATCAGGATATTGCACAAAGTGGAGCCATAACCGTGGCGTATCGATACAACCTGCCTATTATTATGAGCGACCTACCTCAGTTTAAACCATTTGGAATTGATGGTCAAACTGGTCTTTTTTTTGAGAGCAAGAATGCTAACGACTTGGAAGAAAAGATGAAAGTTGTTTTGGATGGTGGTGCTAATCTAAACAACAGACTCAAGAAGGGCCTGGCAGACTTTGTGGAACAGAGGTACTCAACCAAAAGTATCGCAAAGAAGTATTTACATTTCTTTGAAGAACTACTGTTAGCTACAAATAAATAATGAACCATCCCATATTAGCTGACATACAACATTGTACGGGTTGCATGGTTTGTGCAGATTCCTGTGCACAGAAAGCAATATCTTGCATTGCGAATGATGAAGGTCATTATACTTATCACGTAGACACCGATAAGTGTATATTGTGTCACCGATGTGAAAAAATCTGTCCAATCGTCAGTTGCTTACATTATGGTGATAATTGTTTAAAGTCGTCTCAACCATTTGCAGCTTGGTCATCAAATGATGTTCTTCGTAGTAATGCTACATCTGGGGGTGTTTTCCCTTCTGTAGCAAAGGAAGTTTTAGAGCAAGGTGGTGTTGTTTTCGGTGCTTTTCAGGAGCAATTTTATGTACACCACGAATGTATTGATACTATTAAAGATATTTGCCGCTTACAAGGCTCTAAATATACACAGAGCAAGACAGCTGGCATTTATCTGAGTGTAAAAGATGCACTTGATAAGGGGAAAAAAGTGTTATTTACTGGTGTCGGATGTCAAGTAGCGGCTTTGCTTTCTTTTTTGAAAGGGAATAAAAATCTTGATAATCTTCTGACTATTGATTTGATATGTGGTGGTGTGCCAAGCACATTCCTAATTAAGAGATACGCAGAAGAATATAACGGAAGGGTTGAAGGTATATCTTCTTTTCGGACTAAATCAAAATATGAGTTAACTGTTTTTGATAGTAACGGAAAAAGAAGAGTTGTATCTTCAGAAGAAAGGCCTCTTCCTTTGAATGGTTTTACTACGGGTGCGACAAAGCGATATATCTGTTATGATTGTCCTTTTGCAAAAGGTCATAGGATGTCGGATATAACGATTGGTGACTATTGGGGGAATAACAAGTACCCGGAACAGAATTCGAAAGGGGTATCTGTAGCTATTGCACATTCAGATAAAGGAAGACTGGCACTGAATATACCTGAATTGGAGACTCACGAAATAGGATGGCGCGATTTCTTGTTTAGAAATTCTCGTATGGTTTATGGTAAAGCATCTATTCCTAAGTCAAGATTTGACATGGCTAAAGCTTTCTCGTCATATAGTTATGAGCGTTTACTAGAAGACTATGCTAATAAAGGTTCATGGAAAAGACCAATAAGCATATTGAATCGAGCATGGCTTATACTTGTTGGAAAGAGTATGGAAAGAAAGAGGAAACAATTTGTAGAATCAATTTTGAAGGATAATAGTTTATGACATCTATGTATCGACTGGGGGGGGGGGGGATAAAGTTTTTGCTGTTTGTTTTGCTGTCTGGCCTATGTATTCCTCACATTCTTTTATACTTTATTAGTAAACAAAAAGCGACCATTAAACATGATGTGAGACGATGGATTGATTGTACGATTGGCGAGCATCATGGTCATATTTTAGATTTGTTGTACTTGCTTTGCTTTTGGAAAGAATTTAGAAATGTGTTTTACCTACGCATAGGATATGTAAGATTTCTGTTACAATGGTATATTAGACCATTGTCAACTTTATATATATCTACCCCTTCTGAAAAGTTCGGAGCGGGTACGTTTATTCAGCATGGCTTTTCAACAGCAATTACTGCTGAGAGTATTGGGGAAGATTGTTGGATTAACCAGCAAGTTACAATAGGGTATAATGATAGCCGAAAATATGGCTTTGGAAAACCTATTATCGGTGATAGGGTAAGAATCTCAGCAGGTGCAAAAGTATGTGGTAAAGTCAGAGTCGGTAATGACACGACGATAGGTATGAATGCTGTTGTGGTTAAAGACGTCCCACCTCATAGCGTCTTGATACCTTCTCCAATGTATCTCATCAGAGAAAATGATACCGATATATACAAGAAATTTTAAAAATTATTTATGAAGAAAATCTCATTAGTTACATATCACTGCTCTCCTAATGTAGGAGCTATTATGCAAACATATGCCTTGTGCCGATTCTTGAAGGAGAACGGATTCGTAGTTGAGATTGTTGACATAAGAAACTTTGAGCCAAATCTTAAAACGATTTCCGAGGGCAGCCCATTACCAATCAGGTTATTGAAGAGTGTGATATTTCCAATGAGAATAAAAAAAATATTCCATCAATTCTATCCAGCTTTAACCAAGCATTATTTAAGCATGGAAGAGTTGAGAGCCAATCCGCCTCAGAGTGATGTCTATATTGTGGGTAGCGATCAAGTATGGAATCAAACCATTAGTAGAGACAAGGCTTTAGCTTATTTCTTGGATTTTGGTCCAAATAGCATAAAGCGAATGTCATATGCGTCAAGCTTTGGGCTGACAAGATGGGCGCCAGGGAAATACGCCACAACTGATTATGTTAAGCAATGTCTTGACAAATTCGACGCTATTTCAGTAAGGGAAATAGAAGGTCAGAGAATCTTGAAAGAAACGTTTTGCAAGGATGCTACTATTGTTCTCGATCCAACCTTCCTCAATGAACAGTATCCTGAGATTTCTGGCGAAGTGAAGCAACGTAAAGAGATTGTTTGTTATAAGTTGGAGAAGACAACAGATTTCTGGTATTATATGCCAATAGTATCAAAGAAATTAGGCTTTCCAGCGTTGCTCTTGAACCACAATTATCCTAAGAAGGGATATAAATATCATTTCAATCCAACAGTAAGACAATGGGTAAACAGAATAGCCGGAGCATCGTTTGTGATAACAGATTCTTTCCATGGAGTCGCTTTCTCTATAATTTATAAGAAACAGTTTGCTGCTGTAATTAATCATAATGGCAAAGAGTCTCGGTTGGTGAGTCTTTTGAAACTCTTGCATCTAGAGGATAGGATGTTCGATAGTGTCGAGGAAATGACAAAGACAGACAATTTATTGAAGCCTATAGACTACAAGCAGGTCGAATCGTATTTGAGTCAGTTAAGAGTACAATCTATAGACTTTTTATTAGGAGCTTTAAAGTAGGAGTACAAAAATGAGTAGTGTTGTTGTTCTTGGTGCATTTGGTTATGCAAATAATCAATTGGATGGACAGACTATCAAGACACGTAATGTCTATAATCTGTTGTCTGAAAGATATGAAGGTACAGTAAAAAAAATAGATACACAAGATATTAAAAGAAAACCTTGGCTTTGTTTCAAATTGTTGTGGGATCTGTTGTTTTGTAAAACCTTAATTATTCTTCCTTGTCTAAATAATTTAAGCTATTTGTTTCCAGCTGTTTTTCTCTTATCGAAGTTATTTAGATATCAAATAGTGAGTATTTGTATTGGTGGATGGCAATTAGAGTATTTTCAAGGCGACGAACGATTTAAGCCACATCCGTTGCAATTACGTTTTAGTAAAGCAATAAAAGCATTTCTCCCTGAAATGCAGAAAGTAAATCGTGATTTGATTGAGAAACTTGATTTTAAGAATACGGAGGTTTTTCCTAATTTCCGAAAGTTTTCATTGACACCAAATGACTGCATAGATCATAATGAGTTAAGATTGGTCTTTATGGCCCGCATCAACAAAAAAAAAGGTTATGAAAGCATTTTCAGCGCACTTGATATTTTATCTCAAAAGGGTTACGATGTTTCAATGACATTCTATGGCCAAGTGGCTGAGGAAGATAGTAATGAGTTCAATGTTTTGTTAAGTAGCCATGAAAACACAGCTACTTACAAAGGTGCGTTACAACCAGAAGAGATACATGAGACACTAGCTCGATATGATGTAATGCTTCTTCCTACCCAATACTATACAGAAGGATTCCCAGGTAGTATCCTTGATGCATATATAGCTGGAATACCTGTGATTGTTACAGAATGGAAACACTCGCATGAATTTGTAAATGATGGAGTGTCTGGTTTTATTGTTCCTTTTGGCGAATGTGTTGCTGATTTAGTGGAAAGAATTGAGCGTCTCATTTCTGATAAATCGTTGCTTCATCAAATGAAAAAAAATGCCCAAAAAGAAAGTTTGAAATACTCAGAATTTACTGCTTGGTCAGTTTTAAGCAAATATTTGTGATATGCTAAAAATAGTTGGGGATTGCAACTTTGCGGATGGCTTTTTTGATATGGGGTTTGGGACAGGCTCTTCCATTAAGAACGGAGCTAACCCTTTCCATCATATTAAAGCTGATGGTAGAGATAATTACTGGATCGGTAATTTCGAATGTGTATGTTCGGGTGTAACGGATAGCCAGGGACTGTCGGCACGGCAGTTTAGGATTTTGCCAGAGGATACCAAGAGCATTGACCACTTGGATTTTTACGGAGTTGCTAATAACCATGTTATGCAACATGGCGCTGATGCTTACTTGTCAATGGTTGATTATATTGCGAGTATCGGCGCGAACTATGCAGGCACTGTGGACAGGAGAAGTTCTTGTTTCGTTCATCAAGGGAAAAAAGTATCAGTCACTGTTTTCAATCAACGACCTGAAAATTTCACTAAGCCTCCTCTTTATTGGGCCATGCCCGAATATTCTTCAGTTAAAGAAGAATTGTCAAAGCAAATAGATTGCGATTTTCGAATAGTTTATGTGCATTGGGGCATAGAGTTTATCAACTATCCATATAATGACCAGAAACAATTTGCTCATTACTTGATTGATTGTGGTGCCGATCTTGTAATTGGGATGCATCCCCACGTGATGCAAGGATTTGAGATCTATAAAGGCAAACATATCTTTTATTCGCTGGGCAATTGTGTATTTAATATGGCATGGGAGCCGACAAAGTATTCCTTGATGGTCAATGTTGATCTATCAAATGATAATATTTCTTATCAATATCTTCATATAGGCGAGGATTATTTCCCTTCTATCGTGGAGTCTGTGCCTCCAGCATACAGAATAGAGTATTTGAATACACTCCTAGATATTTGCGAAGATAATGAGATATATTTTAGAAAGGCAAGTGTTTCGCTTAAGGAATATAGAAAGACAAATAGAAAAGAGATTGTAAAGAGCATGTTCAAAATGCGGTTATCTGATATGTCTGCTATGATATTTGATTTTATTAAACGTAAATTCTGAGATTCATGTTTCATCCTACATTAAGCAAAAGAGGGCGAATTTTATTCGCTCCATTGATAAAAACTTGTGAATTTATGGGCAACCATTGCCCAGCTACTTTGTTGAAATTAAGGTATCGGTATGTGTTCAAAAAGTCTTTAGACTTGAAGAATCCTCAAGATTTGAATGAAAAGATTCTTTGGGCTAAACTATATTCTGACACTACGAAATGGACAGAATTGGCCGATAAACGAAAGGTTCGCGATTATGTAGAGAAAATAGGGCTTGGAGATACTCTCGTTAAGCTTTATGCTACATGGTATAAAAAAGAAGATGTTAATTTTGATATTCTTCCAGAGACTTTCATAATAAAGGCTAACAATGGTGATGGCAAGGGAACTAATAAAATTATTCGTAAGAAAGAATTGACTCCCGACAAAGAGGCCGAATATATTGAAATGATAGGTGAGTGGCTTAGCAGAAAGAATATAGGAGCTCTTCATGCTGAGCCCCACTATAAAAATATGGTTCCGTGCGTTATCGCAGAAGAAGTATTACCTTTGGATCCAGGTGCCAGTTCTTTGACCGACTATAAGATCTGGTGTTTTAACGGCAAGGCCTATTATGTGTGGGTTTGCAATGATCGAAGCGGCGGTGGTAACAGCGCCCATGTGATGACATACGATTTGGATTGGAATGCGCATCCTGAATATTCAGTATTCAATTCTGACTATCTGCGGGGTGAGATTATGCCTAAGCCAGATAATCTTGATAAAATGATAAGGGTGGCAGAAAAACTTTCTCAGGGTTTCCCTGAACTAAGAGTGGATCTGTATAATGTCCAAGGAAAGGTTTATTTTGGAGAATTAACTTTCACTTCACAAGGTGGCTTCATGGATTTTTATACACCAGAGTTTAACAGATTGTTAGGCTCTAAGTTTAGTATAAACGATTTTCCACGTAAAAAATAACGCTATGACCGATTACGGATTAGTATCAATTATCACTCCTACCTGGAATTGTGAAGCTTTTATATGTGAAACAATAAAAAGCATTCAAGCGCAGACTTATCAAAACTTTGAGATATTAGTTCAAGATGATGCCTCGACAGACGATACCATCAAGGTTCTTGAACCATTACTATCTGAGGATCCACGCATAAAGTATGAATGTAATCCCAAGAATAGCGGTGCTGCTGTTACTCGAAATAATGCATTACGTCGAGCAAAGGGACGTTGGATAGCATTTCTTGATAGCGATGACCTCTGGTTGCCGAAAAAGCTTGAACGTCAGTTGAAGTTTATGGTTGAGAATAACTATGCATTTTCTTATCATGAATATACTGAAATGAGTGAAGACGGTCAAGAGCTCGGAGTTTATGTAAGTGGCATTAATAAAGTGAATAAATTTGATATGTTTGCTTGCTGCTGGCCTGGATGTCTTTCTGTAATGTATGATGCCGACAAGATTGGGCTGATACAGATTCGTGATATCAAGAAGAATAATGATACAGCCATGTGGCTTAAGGTGGTTCGTAAAGCCCCTTGTTATCTTCTTAAAGAGAATCTAGCTCGTTATCGTAGACGTGCAGTAAGCATTACGCCGAAACCTCTTTGGAAACGAATTTGGGCTCATTATCCGATATTCCGAGTAGCTGAGCAAATGAATCCTGTAGCTTCTACATTTTGGACATTAATGAATGTATTTGGAAATGGTCTAAAGAAGATGTTTTATGTGAAGAAGTATCAACCCAATAATTAATCACTATATCTGAATATAATGAAAAGAATATTTGATATTTTTGCATCTGGAGTAGGATTGATATTACTAAGTCCATTATTTCTGATTCTTGCCATTTGGATAAAGATGGACTCAACGGGTCCAGTTTTCTATAGGCAGGTTCGAGTAGGAAAAGGTAATAAGGACTTTAAGATTTTCAAATTCAGATCGATGCGCGTCGGTAGTGATAAGGGAAGTCTTGTGACCATTGGTGGCCACGATTCTCGCATTACTCGTTCTGGATATATCATTCGAAAATACAAGTTCGATGAATTACCACAGTTGATTAATGTATTTATTGGTGATATGAGTCTTGTCGGGCCGCGCCCAGAGGTACGTCACTATGTGAACTATTGGACACCAGAACAGATGCACGTGCTTGACGTTCGTCCTGGAATCACGGATCCAGCATCCATCAAATTCCGTAATGAGAATGAGTTGATGGAGAAGGCTGAGGATCCTGAGGATTACTACATCAACGTAATCATGCAGGAGAAGATAAAGCTTTACCTTGAATATGTCAAAAATGCTTCATTCTGGTATGACATTAAACTGATATTCGAGACGTTCAAGGTGATTGTGACGGAGTAGAGGACCCCCTCGGTCCCCCTGCTTAGGGGGAAGAATTGCGGGACGAAACATGATATTTTAGTTTAAAACACGAATACTCATGAATTCATCACAAATAAATCATAAGATAAAACTGTAAGTTTATTCATGAATAATTCGTGGCTATTTTTTGAGAATTCATGTTATAAGAAATAATAAATTTTTCATTTTATATGAGTGATATGTTAAAGAGAAGAAATGTGCCATTTTCGCCCCCAGATATGACGGAGGCAGAGGCTGCCGAAGTACGAAATGCTATTCTTAGTGGGTGGATAACTACTGGACCACGAACTAAAAAACTTGAGTCTGTTATTTCAGATTATGTGCATACCGAGAAGACGGTGTGCTTGAATTCTGCTACAGCATCGATGGAGATGGTGCTTAATCTGCTGGGCGTTGGCCCAGGTGATGAGGTGATCGTACCTGCCTATACCTACACAGCTACGGCCAGTGTGGTTTGCCATGTTGGTGCCACATTGAAGATGGTGGATGTGCAGACAGATTGTCTGGAGATGGACTACGACCAGCTGGCAGAGGCCATCACAGAGAAGACAAAGGTTGTCGTACCTGTCGATCTTGGTGGCATTGTCTGCGACTATGACAAGATCTATGAGATTGTAGAAGCTAGGAAAAACTTGTTCCATCCTTCGAATGAACTTCAGAAGAAGATTGGTCGCGTGATTGTGTCGGCAGACTGTGCCCATGCTTTTGGTGCTTGGAGGAAACTCACACAGAGAACACAGAAACCCCAGAAAGTGATGGCGGGTGCCATTGCTGATTTCAGTTCGTTCAGTTTCCATGCAGTGAAGAACTTTACTACGGCTGAGGGCGGCGCTATGACTTGGAATTTATCGTTTGGGAACGAAACCGTTGACGTTAACGCTGACTATTTCCCTACTGTCCCGAAGAAAGAGGGTGAGACATGGAATGAATTGCTGTATCGCATTGCACAGCTATTCTCACTGCATGGTCAGAATAAGGATGCCTTGGCAAAGACTCAGGTCGGCGCCTGGGAGTATGACATCATTGGCCCTTGGTACAAGTGCAACATGACGGATATCATGGCTGCCATGGGTCTCATTCAGTTTGAGCGCTATCCCGCTATGTTGGCTCGCAGGAAGCAGATGATTGAGCGCTATGACGAGGCATTCAAGGACTTGAATGTTGCAGTGCTGAACCATTATGGCGAGGAACATCAGGCGAGTGGACACCTGTATATCGTGCGCCTGCTCGGAAAGACTCGTGAAGAGACCAATGCCGTGATTGCCGAAATGGGTGAGCGTGGCATCGCCTGCAATGTGCATTACAAGCCATTGCCGATGATGACGGCCTACAAGCAGTTGGGATTTGACATCAAGGACTACCCAAATGCCTACAATATGTTCGTCAATGAGATCACGTTGCCGTTAAACACAAAGATGACGGATGAGGATCAAGAGTACGTGATTGAGACTTTTAGGGATATACTTAAAGGGTAGACCCCCACTAATCCCCCTTAAAGGGGGAAGAAAGGCCCCCTACTAATCCCCCTTAATGAGGGAGGAATTATGACCAAAATTTGGATTATGTTTTTGATAAAGTTTCGACCCGTTTAGAAGTCCCCCTTTAAGGGGGATTTAGAGGGTCTATTCTTCTCGTTTTTTGTGATGAATTTACGTACAATTTTTCCGCGTAGATATTTCTCGAAAGGGGCGCTTCCTTATTGGATGATTGTCTTTTGGGATTGTGCAGTTATCATTCTTGCTGGCCTAATCTCGGTTTATCTGACCTTGGGAGGTCGAGAGTTGATAGATAATTTCTGGAATTATGTCCAGATATGGATTTTCTCTCTGCCCGTGTTTATTGTTCCGATGTTCATTTTTAGGACATACGGAGGAGTGATATCAAGGTCGTTGTCTTTGAATCTCATTCGAGTTTGTATCGCCATATTTCTAGGTGGTGTTTTCCTGCAGGTTTTGAGTGCCATTCTCTCTGATGTGGTATTCCCGTTTCGTCCTGCTGTACGAACCACGTTCTTGACTGTGGTAATTTCTGCTGCATTGCAGTGCTTCTATCGATATGTGGCTAAACAGGTCATTCCTGTCGATGAAAAAGGTAAGGTTAAGATCTTTACCACTTTCCGTCGGTCAAAATATCAGGGAGAAAAAGAAGACTTATCGATCCGGTCACGCAAGAAGATCAATCTCTGCCTAGCTCATATGAGCGAGTTGGGATGGGAGAAAAAGTACGTGAACGAGGCCTTTGATACCAACTGGGTTGTACCTTTGGGTCCCAATGTCAATGCTTTTGAAAATGATCTCGAGGAGTTTGTAAATAAGGTTCAGGGCTCAGGGTTCAGGGTTCAGGGTTCTAAAGATTTTGAACTGGATGGCAAGGTGGCTGCCTTGGCAAGTGGGACGGCTGCGGTTCATTTATCCTTGATAGCGGTAGGAGTAAGACCTGGGGATGAGGTTTGCGTTCAGAGCTTTACCTTCTGTGCATCCTCGAATCCGGTTGCTTATTTGGGCGCATATCCCGTATTCGTTGATTCCGAACCTTTTACATGGAATATGGATCCTGTCCTGTTAGAGAAAGCCATAAAGGACCGTATCGCTAAGACAGGAAAAAAGCCGAAGGCAATTGTGCCTGTAGCTCTATATGGCATGCCTTATCAGATTGATAAGATTATGCAGGTGGCTGCACGCTATGACATTCCCGTTATCGAGGATGCGGCTGAAGGTTTTGGTTCTCGGTTCATGGGTCAGGTACTTGGCACTTTCGGAAGGTTTGGTGTGCTTTCGTTCAATGGCAACAAGATGATTACTACCTCGGGTGGTGGTGCCCTCATTTGCAATGGAAAGAAGAAGGTTCGATTAGCAGGTCAGAATGCCGAGGAGCAAGAGATTACCCCTTCTGAGTGCAAGAATAACATCCTGTGGTATGCTACACAGGCACGAGAAGCCTATCCTTATTACCAGCATGAGGCTATCGGCTACAATTACCGCTTGAGTAATGTGTGTGCTGGTATCGGTCGTGGACAGATGACGGTGCTTGATGACCATCTGAAACACCATAAGCATGTTCAGGAGATGTACGAGGAGTTGTTGGCTGATGTGCCTGGCATCAAGGTACACAGAGCGCCGACAAATGCAGAGATGGGCTATGACCCAAAGGAGCCCCAGGTATTTGATTCGAACTACTGGCTTTGCACCATTACGCTTGATCCGAATCTTCGCATCAAGGGGCAGGAGAATGCCTATAAGCAGGCAATCACGGGTGCCGTGGGAGGCGCTGCGGGTGTGGTACATGCAGCAGACACAACTTTAACCGATTGTCAGCCCAATGCCAATGTGGAGGCGCTTCGTCTCTTCATGAATGAGGCCCAAATCGAGGCACGCCCTCTCTGGAAACCCATGCACAAGCAGCCAGTCTTCAAGAATGCTCCTGCCTACGTGAATGGTGTCTCAGAGGCGCTCTTCAAAGTTGGTGTCTGCCTTCCTGCTGGTCCTTGGGTGGGGGATGAGGAGGTTAAGTATATAGTCTCTACGCTGAAATCAGCGATTGAGGACTGACACTTCGGCTGAAGCCTACAATAACACTTCGGCTGAAGCCTACACTTCGCTTCGCTACAATTAAATAGCACACTTCGCTACGCTACACTCCGCCTACGGCTACATTGACTTTTCGGCTGACGCCTACACTTATTTACACTTGTGAAATATTTTATAGTTTATAGTTATGGAAGAAAATCAGATATTAGCAAATTATAATGATTTTTTGAGCGATTTTGTTCCTTCAAAGTATATTAATACAGAGTGGAAGATGAAAGATGGTTTATATGAGCATTACTCTTGCCAAGAATCATCATCTGTTTCAACTACTGCTAATATTAATACTGTAAAATCTTTGTAATATGTACAGTTGGAGTGAATTATTGAATGCTTCTAGCAAAGAGAATCAAAATTCTCCACAAGGTGGAATCATTTTTTTGCTAAATAAGAAGAAAGAATTTCTTCATGAGCTATCTTGCCTTACAGGTCGCAATACGATTTTATATTTCTCTGCCTTCTTGAATAAGCAGTCTGTTGATGCAGGAATTAATGATAAAGATGTTAATGCTTTGATGGAAAATGTCCATAAACTCGACAAAAGCAAAGGTCTAGATTTAATTCTTCATACACCTGGTGGCGATTTGGCCGCTACAGAACAAATTATATATTATTTAAATTCATATTTTGATAGTAATGTAAGAGCGATTGTTCCACAGATGGCGATGTCAGCAGGTTCTATGATTGCTGTATCGTGCCAATCAGTTATTATGGGGAGACAATCTTGCTTAGGTCCATTTGATCCCCAATTAAATGGTGTTGCATGTCAATCTGTGATTCGAGAGTTTTATAATGCTGTTGAGGATGTTAAGAAGAATCCTGCTAGTTTAGGATTGTGGCAAACTATTATTTCTAAACTAACACCTACATTTATTACTATGTGCCAACAGGCAGATGATTTAGCAGAGGAATTGACAACTAAAATTCTTGCAAATAAAGAAGTGTCTGACGAGGTAAAAAAAGAAATTCGTAAAAAATTTACACAGAATTTAGATAGTAAGACCCATAGTAGGCATATAAATAAGGAAGAATGTAGAAATGCTGGACTTTGTATTATTGATCTAGAAGAAGATCAAAAAATGCAAGATTTAGTTTTGGGTATTCATCATTGTTGTATGATACTTGGAGAACAATCAAATATCATTAAAATAGTTGAAAATAATATTGGCGGTACTTACATTAGCCAAATAAATCCTTCCAAAAATAATTAGTTCTTTTCTCACTTTGTAGCGTAGCGAAGAGTAGGCGCTCTTCAAAGATTATGCATAAGTAGAATAGTAGACTTTAGTCGCAGAGTAGGCGAAAGCCGAAATGTAGCATAGCGAAAGGTAGTGAAACGAAATGTTATTATTTAATTATGCCTGCAAGAAACTTTAAGGATTACGATGTATGGAATGATGGACGAGCTTTAGTTAAGGAGGTGTATGAATTGACACGTACTTTCCCATCTATTGAAAGGAGAGGTCTTATCGATCAGCTACAAAGAGCGGCAGTGTCAATCCCGTCAAATATTGCTGAAGGTAGTGCTAGGTCCAATTCCGACTTCGCACGTTTTCTCGAGATTAGCCTCGGATCATCATTTGAAGTTCAGACTCAACTTATCCTCTCTTGTGATTTGGGCTATATTGATGAAGAAACATTGAACGGAGTTGAAAAGAAGGTTCAGAGTATATCAAAACAACTTTCTAATCTTATAACTTATTTAAAAAAGAAACCATAAGTAGAGTTCAGTCGAATAGTAGGCCACGTCGCAAAGTAGCGCAGCGAAGAGTCTCCGTAGGCCCCGCCGAAGTGTAGCGAAGCGAAGTGTAGACGCAGTCGCAAAGTAGGCTTCAGCCGCAAAGTAGCGCAGCGAAGCGTCAAAGTAGCCGCAGGCGAAACGTAGCGCAGCGAAAAGTAGCCGTAGTCGAAAAGTAGTGTAACGAAATGTAAAAATAACTTATGACTAATTGGATTGAAAAACTGTCAAGCAGTCTTGAAAAACTGACGAATTGGTATTTTTCGAAGAAAACACTACCGTATTGGTGTGTGTTGGCTTTGGATTGTACGGCCATTGTAGTAGCTGGGATGTCGGCGGTTTACCTATGTATTGGAGGCAAAGCATTGGCTTATAATTTCTGGAATACCGTATTGATGTGGGTTTGTACGCTGCCACTCTTTTTTGTAGGTATGCGAGTCTTTCATACCTATTCGGGTGTCATTCGTTATTCCAGCTTTACTGACTTGATGAGGGTGGCTTTGTCTGTTGTGATTGGAATAGTGTTGACCTATTTTGCATTCCTTATCATTCCAGGTGGAGTACAATCCACGTTACCTATTAACCGCGTACTCTTCATCACTTTGGCTTTCGCTTCTATCTTCGTATGTGGTATCAGAATCGCGGTGAAGTACGTGTATGATACCATCATGAATGACCGTTCTTCACAGCGCGTCTTCATATATGGTGTGCAACAAGGTGGTGCTGCCTTGGCCAAGAGTATGCGCAATGAAACACCACGTCGTTATCTGCTCTCCGGATTCTTGTCGGATGAGAAAAACATGATTAGAAAGAATCTGTTGGGAGTAAATGTCTATGAAGCCAATGAAGATGCCATCGAAGTAATGAAGGAGAAGAAGGCAAACATCCTTTTTGTGTCACCTCTTTGTTCAGAGACATTTCGTGAGAATGATAAGTTGGTTGATGCTCTGATGAAAGCTGGTATCAAGATTATGATGTTGCCATCGGCAGAGACATGGGATGGAAAGAGCAGCCTACAGCATACCCAACTTCATGAGGTGGATATCGAGGACCTGTTGCCGAGGGATAAAATTGAAGTCGATTTGGAAGCTATCGGTCAGTTGTTGCGCGATAAGCGTATCCTCATTACGGGAGCTGCTGGGTCAATAGGTGGCGAGATGGTGCATCAGGTAGCTTCATTCTATCCTTCAGAACTTGTGTTGGTCGATCAAGCGGAAACACCGATGCACGATGTACGACGGTATATGGAACAGAATTATCCGAACATTAAATGCTTGACGATGGTGACCTCAATCGCAAATGTAGAGCATATGAAGATGCTTTTTAAGGAACATCGTCCGGAATATGTGTTTCATGCCGCCGCCTATAAACATGTGCCTATGATGGAGAATAATCCAGGAATTGCCGTGCAGAACAACATTTACGGTACTCGAGTCATTGCAGACCTTGCTGTGAAGTACGGAACGAAGAAGTTTGTGATGATCTCGACCGATAAGGCGGTGAACCCGACGAATGTGATGGGCTGCTCGAAGCGAATTTGTGAGATCTATTGTCAGTCGCTGAATAATGCCATCCAGAATTACAACAAGGGAAGGGATGTGAATCTCGATTCAGAGTCGATGATGGATCTCAATTTCTCTATGAAGGAGAAATTGAGTCAGGTGGATGGAAGTCCAGCAATTACACAGTTCATCACGACACGCTTTGGCAATGTGTTGGGTTCCAATGGATCGGTAATTCCCATCTTTAGGGAGCAAATCAAGAATGGTGGTCCGGTCACCGTGACAGATCCGAGAATCTATCGTTACTTCATGCTCATCCCCGAGGCATGCCAATTGGTGCTTGAAGCAGGTACTATGGGCAATGGTGGCGAGATCTTCGTGTTCGACATGGGCAAGCAGGTACGCATCGCTGAACTTGCACAGCGCATGATTGACCTCAGTGGAGCCAAGGATGTGAAGATCCAATTCACTGGCCTCCGTGATGGAGAAAAACTCTTCGAGGAGACACTGAGCAAGGAGGAGAATTCCAAACCAACAGTACATCCAAAGATTAAAGTCGCCGCTGTCCGCGAATATCCCTACGAGCAAGCCCTGAAGAACGAGGAGGAACTCTATAAGCTCTCCTTCTCGTTCGATGACATGAAGATTGTGGCAAAAATGAAGGAGATTGTGCCCGAGTACAAGAGTCAACATTCGAAGTATGAAGAGCTGGACCGTAAGACCCCCTCGAATCCCCCTGCATAGGGGGATGACTGACGGGTCGCAACAGATACACTATACTTAGTCAATGAATATTTCTCAAAAACAACTACTTGATTTAGTTAAATTAGCAATTCATCCGGAGATAGAGATACCGGAGAGTCTGAAGGTTGATACCATTGACTGGAAGGAGGTTTTGGAAGAAGCGAAGAAGCAATCCCTGATTGGGGTTGCTTTTGTTGGTTTTAAGGTATGGAGTGCTTCTGCTTCAAAGGAGGAGTCGGGAGCATCTATCGATAAATCCTTGTTGACGCTATGGGTTGGGCTGTGTGAGAAGATTAAGGAAGATAATATTTTGCTAAATAAAAGGACTGCACAGGTTTGTAAGAATTTTGCTAAGGATGGTTTTCGAACCTCGGTGATGAAAGGGCAGGGGAATGCGCTACTATACGGAGAGCAATTGTCTATGATGCGTTCGCCTGGTGATATTGATGTCTGGGTAGAAGGAGGTTTTGAGAAGGTGAATGACTATGTGCAGAAGATTGTACCTACAACTTATGTTAGCCCAATAGATATTATCTTCAATGTGTTCTCTGATACTGAGGTTGAAGTTCATTATCATCCTGGCATCATGAGGAATCCATTTTATAATCTGCGTCTTCAAGCGTTCTTTGATTCCCAAGCCGAGTCCTGTTTTACTAACAAGGTGGAGCTTCTAGTCAACAAAGGTGATGTAGAATCCATGGCGGAAGCAGTCATCACAACCACCTCTTTTAACCTTGTTCATCAGTTGGCGCATATTCATCGACATTTGTTTGCTGTGGGTATGGGGTTGAGGCATCTGATGGATTATTACTTTCAGTTAGTCTATGCTGAGGATTCTTTGAGAAAGGATGAGAAAGATGAGGTTATTCGTGTTGTGAAATCCATTGGGCTAGAGAAAATGGCTTGTGCACTTACATGGATTCTAACTGAGCATTTCGGATTGCCTAAGAAATGTCAGTTGTGGGAGCCTAATAAGAAAGATGGAGAATTCCTTCTTGAAGATATTTTGAGGACTGGCAATTTCGGGCATGGGGACGAGCACCTTCGGAATGGGATTCATACTGGTGGGTTCAAGTCATTAATTGATGTTTTGAAACATAATTGGGCAATGTCGAGATTTGACCATACTGATTGGTTTTGGGGGCCTTTATATAGGTTGTACTATTATTTTTGGCGGATGCGTAGAGGCTATTCTGCTTAATGATTCATACTGAAGCAAAAGAATTAGACCTGAATGGATTTTAAACGAATTAGCTCTCGGTTTCATCAATTAGGTGGCTTCCGTCTAGTGAAGGAATATGCCCGAATGGGAGTAATGACTTCTCTTGGTGTTAGTTTTATTCGCATCTTGTTGTCTGGAAAGCCTCCCAAACATATTAATTCTGAGATTGGTAGAAAAATTATACCCTTTTTACAAGATAAGTATGCTCCAATATTATTTGAACGAAAAGCATTTTATCAAGAACAATCCTTGAATCATCAGCGTAGTAATATTGTATGGTTCTGTTGGTTACAAGGTTTGGAGCAGGCTCCACCGATTGTTAAGGCTTGTCTAGCTTCGTTGAAACTACATTTGACAGATAAGGAGATTAAAATTGTCACTGAGGATAATTGGAGAGAATATGTTGAATTGCCCGAGCACATTGTTCACCGATGGGAAAAGAAACAGATACCACCATCGCTTTTCACTGATTTGCTAAGACTGCAACTGCTTATAAGATATGGTGGTACTTGGATAGATTCTACAGTCTTATGTACTGGCTCAGAACATGCGAAGGAGTTTTTGGATTCAGATCTTTTTTTGTTTCAATTTAGAGCGCCAGATACAACTCCTGCTTCCTTCGAAGGTATTTCCAATTGGTTCATTACTTCATGCACCAACAATGATATTTTGCTAGTATTGAGAGATATGCTCTTTGCCTATTGGAAAGATTATGATTGCACATTATATTACTTCATCTTTCATGTTTTCTTTTCGATGATTGCTAAAGAATATTCACAGAAGATTGCCGAGATGCCATACGGTTATAGCATTTGGAGTTTTACATTAGAGAATCATTGGGAGGAACCATTCAATCAAAGGAAGTGGGACAAATTAACCAGTTTGGTTAATTTCCACAAGTTATATTACAAAATAGATGATAAGTTGAAGGATAGGAGTAATTATTATCATTGGATTTTGGAGAAGTATAGTTGAAATGAGGAAAAAGTTTATTTTGAAGTGGCTCATACTTATAATCGCTTTGTTAGTGCTGCTGCTCTTTAATTATCAATATGAGATTTTAGCTCTGAACATCTCCGATGATAAACCAAAGTCTAAACGAAGTTTTCGTGTAATGACTTATAATGTCAATGCTACTTTGGGCGATGAGGATATTGAATCAATGAGAAAAGGTCTTGTCGAAGAGATTGACAGACATAATCCAGACATCTTATGTTTACAGGAGTTGTCATTACAAGTTTTTGGGCAAGTACATACGACTTTGGATAGTTTGTTTGATTATACTGACAATTTGCCAATTCTAAAGAATCAATTTCGCTTTACAATTTATTCTAAAAAACCTATTCGTAATTTCAAAGGTTATAAAAGTTTAACTGAAATTGACACCATTAGGATTGATAAGATAAAGGAAGAAATAGAACTATTAAACAATTGGATGCCTGTACATTCAGCAGAAATTGAAATTGAGCCAGAGAGATGGGTCACCGTGTTTTCTTGCCATCTTCGTTCGAGTGCCTATACAACAGCCCGTCGATCTATGGAAGACGATGCATCTTGGTTGGAAGGCCTTCCATTATATTATGAAAATTATAAAATTGGGCAAAAGTTACGTAATTGGGAAGCAGATAATCTTAGACTTCATCTTGAAGCGTTGGAATCAGAGGATACTCCAGTGATAATCGCTGGGGACTTCAATGATTGGAGTGGCAGCTATTGCTTGAATACCATCCGGAATGGAATTTATAAGGATGCATGGTGGGAGGGAGGCATCGGCTTTGGCATCACCTATGATGAGTGGCATCTGAAGCTGAGGATAGACCATATTCTTTATAGTCATCATTTCAGGCTGGAAAATGTTTATGTCGAGAAGTCGGATTTCTCTGATCATCGACCGTTAGTTGCGGACTTCACCCTAATAGACCATCTCTAATCTCCCTGCATAGGGAGAGGTATCAAATCCCGACTATATGATAATGAATTTGGACCTGCAGGTCATCCCTCTAAGCAGGGGAAATAAAGGGGGGCTTTTCTTTTTCCTTTATGTTGTTTTTTACTTCATGCCTTTAATGTCTGAGTCATTAAGCGATGGGTTAGTTCAGAGCTATGAGATGCAGGTGTCGGGGAGTGATGGATCTACTCCGCTATGGTTGAATGCGAATAAATATGGGCTGAGCTCGCTGAGTTCGTTTAATGGATATGTGCGTGGAGGATTAGAAAGGTCATTGGAGGTGGATGATGGAAAGAGATGGGGGATTGGCTATGGAATAGATTTGGTAACTCCCTTGCATTTTACTAGTGACTTTGTGATTCAACAATGTTATGCAGAGGTTCGATATAAACATGCTGTGCTGACATTGGGTCAGAAGGAACAGCCGATGCAGCTGAAGAATGTGGAATTGAGCAGTGGGTCGCAGACCTTGGGTATTAATGCAAGACCGATTCCTGGGTGTCGATTGTCTTTTCCCGAGTATTGGATTGTCCCTGGACTACACAATTGGTTGGCCCTTAAGGGGCATTTTTCGTATGGTTGGATGACGGATGGACATTTTCAGAAAGAATGGACGAAGGGATTGACACGTTATTCTCAAGGTGTACTTTATCATGATAAGGCTGGGTATCTGCGAATAGGGCCAGGAGATAAGGAATTTCCTTTTTGTTTAGAACTTGGACTTGAAATGGCGTGTGAGTTTGGAGGAACATTATACAGACCTGGCAGGAGTACTATAAATGGTCACTCAGGTATTAAAGCATTTTTAGACGCTTTTATCGCTGGAGGTGATGATGAAAGTGGGAACGTTGTGTATTCCAATGTAGCTGGAGATCAGCTGGGCAGTTGGGTGGCACGTTTGAATTATGAAAATGAGCATTTTGAACTTTCTGTATATGCTGACCACTTTTTTGAGGATCATTCCTCGATGTTCTTACTTGACTATGATGGATATGGATCTGGAGAAGAATGGGATACTTGGAAGAAGAATCGCTATTTGCTCTATCCGTTGAAAGACATTATGGCTGGAACTGAACTTAGACTTAAAGATTTTCGATGGTTAGATGGTGCGGTTATAGAATTTTTAAATACTCGTTATCAGTGTGGACCTATTTATCATGACCATACACCACGACTAAGCGAGCATTTAGGAGGTGATGATAATTATTATAATCATGGTCTTTATCCCGGCTGGATTCATTGGGGACAGGTGATAGGTAATCCGCTGTATCGCTCTCCAATCTATAATACGGATGAATCGTTAACTATCAAAGACAATCGTTTCTATGCCTGGCATTTCGGACTGTCCGGTAATCTATTGAGCAATCTTCGCTACCGTCTGCTTTGCAGTTGGCAGAAAGGGTGGGGTACCTACAGCAGTCCTTATCTTTATCCTCAGGAGAATCTCAGTATGATGGGGGAGGTGACGTATCAATTCAAAGGTAATGGACTTCTGAAGCATTGTGCAATTAAGCTAGCAGGTGGATTTGATAAGGGTGAACTCCTTGGTAACAATCTAGGAGCGCAATTGACATTTATATACCAGACCCATTGAATATTCTCGAGAAGATGAAAAATGGATTTATTGAAGATGAAACTGTTTGATGACAGTTTTGCTGTTTCTTTTGAGTTCAGCATATGAAAGCAAGCTTTCCCCTGCTGTTCTCAAATGAAACAACATCCTTACGGAATACATCTTCAATAAATCGAAAATAGCTATCGCAGAAAAATGAGCTTTAAAATTCTGATTGACCCTAGATAAATGTAATTGGGCGATGGGCATTCCCGCTGTTCGCCTTCCTGATTGTGGAGGGATTCCTGCATACGCACGACAGGAAACGGTATGGAATAAATCTGTTCGTGTTTGCGCTGTTTTCAGAACTACCATTTAATTTGGTGTTTGCCAACAAATTCTTTTATGCCCGGCAGAATGTGTTCTTCACGCTCCTGTTGGGATATCTGGGACTGTGTGTGATTGAACGCTACAAAGAGGATTTCAAGAACCTGGCTAAGTACTTGATTCCATTGTTCCTGGCATCGATCGTTCTGCGAAGTGATTATGGATGTATAGGCTTCGGGTTTATCTTGCTAATCTACCTGCTCCGAAGCAATAAGCTGCTGATGTCAATTGTAGGAACAGGGGCATTACCAACTACAATATTTTCGGGCATGGCGTTTATTCCCCATTTGGTTCTATAATGGGGAGAGAGGGTTTGTGAGAGGCGTGGTGTGGAAGTACGAGTTTTATGCATTCTATCCGATACATTTGCTTGTCTTTTTCTTTATCAAGCTCCATATCTTTGGACCTTGATAATCGATTCCGAGAAAAGATGAAAAATAGATTTATCGAAGATGAAACTGTCTGATGACAGTTTTGTTGTTTCTTTTGAGTTCAGCATTTGAAAGCAAGCTTTCCTCTGCTGCTCTCAAATGAACCATCACCCTATCGGGCTATCATCTTCAATAAATCAAAAATAGCTATCGCAGAAAAATGAGATTTTAAAAAATTCTGCTTGACCTATTATAATACAATAAGAATGAAAAAAAGCATTGAAAGGAGTGGGGACTACGTCCCTGAAGCTGCTAAAGACTGTATGCATCTGTGAATGCAAGCATCCCCATCTGCATCCAATCCTTTTCAGCGCACATCATCGATGTGCTCACTCCTTTCAATGATAAAAATACCTCCAATCCTTGGAGGAAGAAAAAACTTTCGGCAGAAATATTACTTCGTTGACAACGGTCTGCTGAACTTGATCTTGACGAATTCGGAAACTTCGCTGCTGGAGAACATGGTGGCGGTGGAACTGTGTGGGCTGTTTGGCAAGAAGAATGTGTATTATCTGAACGCGGAGAAGGAGATAGACTTCATTGTGCCTGACGAGAAGCTGGCCATTCAGGTGTCGTATAGCATCAAGGAAGAGACCACTTTCAATAGGGAAGTGCCTTCACTGGTGAAGTATGCCAAGGCACATAAGGGCTGGAAGTGCCAGCTGATTACTTACGATGTTGAGGGCACGGAAGAGAGAATATCCGTGGCGCCGGTGTGGAAGTTGCTGATGGAGGTGTGACTTCGGAGAAGCTGAATATACCGAACAAAGAAAATATACATTTAGTTAAAAAACTGCTGAAATGTGTTTGGGACAGCATAGACTGTGACTATAGACACACATGGCATCATAATTAATATCGGAGAGATATGAATAATAAAGTCCATTTTATGACAAACATTTTACTAAAGAACATCATTGGTAAAGATTTGATTACTGATGATAATGTTGCTTTGTTGGAACTTGTGAAGAATTCATACGACGCTGGTTCCAAAATAGTGGAAATAGTATTCCAGAATGTTGCCAATAACGATGACCTTGATGAAGATAAAGAAGATAGTAAACAGAGTCGCATTATGGTCTGTGACAAAGGTTGCGGAATGGACTATAATGGGTTGCTTAATAAGTGGCTAAATATTGCTTATTCTGAGAAGAAAGAGAATAGCCAATTAAACGGAAGAAGGCAGGCCGGAAACAAAGGTGTTGGACGTTTTTCTTGTGATAGATTAGGGAAAACCCTTACAATATACACAAAGATGAGTGGCCAACAGTGTCTTAAAATGATTATTGATTGGCGCTTGTTTGAAAATGAAGATGCTCAGTATGAAGAAATACAGGATGTAGAATTCGAAGTTCAAGAAGTTTCTGACAATGAAGTTTTAGCATTGACAGGATGGGATGTCTTTGAGAGCGGAACAGTTCTGAATATTTGCATGCTGAGAGATATATGGACACCGGTAAAGATTATTCGATTAAGACGAGATCTAGAAAAATTCATTAATCCTAATAGTACCTTTAGCGAAGACTCTTTTAGAATTAATCTTATAGCAGAAGAGTATAAGGATTATGATATGAGGGTGGGGAATGTAGTTCAAAGAGTGAACGGCCCCGTTGAGAATAAAATATTTGAGCAATTAAACTTTAGGACAACTAGTGTATACTCCTTTATTGATCCTGAAGGTAGTTATATTGTAACAAAGCTTCAAGACAGAGGACGTGAGGTCTTTGAATTACGAGAGAGAAACATTTACTCTCATCTCAGGAATGTTAGGATGACTGTTTATTACTTAAATACATATTCAAAACGTTATTTTAAGTATCAGACAGGGTTAAGTTCCTTGGATTTTGGATCTATATTCCTTTTTATTAATGGATTCAGAATACCTCCCTATGGAGACCAAGGAGATGACTGGCTTGGAATTGAAAAACGAAAAGCTGCGGGATTTAGACGTTATTTGAGTACACGTGAGGTCGTAGGACGCGTGGAGATAAGAGACGAACATGGTGATTTCATGATTATTTCTAGCCGTACAGGTGTTGTTAAAAATGAGGCATTCATGGAATTATCACGTGAGGGCGCGCCTTATGGTTTTTTCTATAAAGGATTCCGAAGACTGGAGCGCTTCGTTGTGGAAGGTATTTCATGGGATACCACACTAGAAAAAGTATCTGAGAATGGGATTATAGAAGGGAAAGAAAAGTTTAAACTAGATGACCTGACGCGAGATAAACAAATATTATCCGTAATACGCCAGATTATCGATGTTGATGAATCTGCAATTGATTATCTTCATATAAACGAGGAATTTGTTGAAGAGATAATGAATGCGCAGATGGTAGCGACGGCAAATAATATTGAGGGTGTGGTGAAGGCACTCTCAGAATTAACCGCTAACGCCGGTCCAGAAGTTTTAAACAAATTTAAAGATCGTTTGCAAGAGAATTCGGAAGAATTAGAGAGATTAGTGTCATTAGTGGGTAGAATAGCTCCAGCGCACACAAATCTTAACCGTCTTTATCAATACCAGGAAGAGTTAAGCAGAAAGCAACAAGAACTTGCATATAAGCAACGACTGCTACTTGAAGAAAAGGAGGCAAGAGATAAAGCAGAACAAGAGAAAGAAGAACTTGAAAAGCGACTTGCATTAGAAAAGGAGAAAAACACATATCTATTGACTTCAAGTCGTTCCATGAGTGAGGATGCCAAGGGTATGGTTCATACTATCAAAATAATATCCCAAAGACTCCATTCTATCGCTGACAATACTTACAACGATATACTACAAGGTAAATTTACAAAGAAGAGTCTATTAATTAATTTGGGAAAGATAATCTTCCAGTCTGACAAGGCGTTGAAAATTAGCAAGTTAATTACAAGGGCAAACTTTAAGGGAGAGAGCGAGAATAAGGTAATAGATGTTGTTGCCTACATTAACCAATATCTTGATATTTATAAAGATATAGTGCAAGATTCACATATTGATATTGTAAGGAGTCTAGATGGTGTCTCGTTTGTGAAAAAAATTAGTGTTTTAGATGTTGCTGTTATATTTGACAACCTGATTTCCAATTCAGAAAAAGCTGGCGCTTCGACTGTCCAGATTGAAGCTTCATTAGTTGAGAATAATAATTTGAGATTAACAATTTCTGATAATGGGGAAGGTTTAAATATGAAATTTGAGAATATTGAAGACAGCATATTCGATTTGGGAGTAACAACCACTGACGGTTCGGGGATTGGATTGCACACTGTGCGGACTGTCGTTAAAGGATGGAGAGGCTCTGTCAGGTATATCGGCAAAGGGTTAGAGAATAAAGGTGCTAAATTTGAAATAGTGATACCACAATGAAAATGTATAAGACTGTACTGGTGATTGATGATGAAGATCAGAAGGATGAAATTGTGTCTCTTGAGGCTATGGCGAAAAGAAAAGGTATAGACCTTACATGTTATCAGTTTAATGTGGGTAGCCAAAACGAACCTGATTTATTGACAGCGGGTCGAATAGATGTTGATAAAGTTAAATCAGCCTATAAGGAAAGATTTAGAGACAGGGGAATAGAGTTTGATATGATAGTCTGTGACTGGGGATTGAGTGACGAGCTTATTGATGGCGCAGAACTCATGAGAAGGCTGGTTCGTGATCCTATTAGTCAAAAAATCCCAATAATACTATATTCAGGATTGCTAAATGAAAAAATTGAAGAACAACTTGATAAATACGATAATAAAAAGCCTGAAACAAAAGAACCTGTAATAAAGTACATTGTTAGTCTGATTCGTTCAAATTATCTAGATTTCGTTGAACGAGAAAATTTGATATCTACCGTTATTGGACATTTAATGGATAGCGAAGATATTGATATTGCACTGCAGATTGTCCTCAATAAATATCCTGAATATGTAATGGCTGTAGGCCATGGTCATGGTCTTGAAGAAAAAACTTTTGCAGAGGTTGCTACGCTTTTACGCACCAATAAAGTAGTTAGTTTTGATTTTAAACGTAATGTTATAGAGGAAGTTATACAATACTTGACGGAGAAACAAGCGAAAAGACCTCAATGATAAGAATTATTTGTCCTCAAGATCCTACAATTAGATGCGTTGAGCGTCAAGCAAGACGATTGGATAGACGCCTAGGGGCGGACTCTAGAGTATACGTTGTTAAACCGAACGATATATCTAAAAATATGTGCCACCGTTTAATAGAGAATTGGAGAGTAGAAGATCTCATTATCTTCATGGGGCATGGAAGAAGTGATGCTTTATTTGGAAGCCGTGGAAAATACTTTAATATGACCGGTAGCGATGCAGCATTAGACAGAGAATCTGATGATTATTATAATGATGAGAGTTTTATAGATGAGACAAATTATAATTTGTTGTCTGGTAAGAGTATTATTTGTTTTTCTTGTGAATCAGATTTGCTTGGCAAAAAATTGCTTGAAGCAGGCGCAAGGGCTGTGGTAGGATTTGGAAAAATGCCGTCCTCATTGGCTGAATTTGAACTTGACGTTAATTTCAAGGAAAGGATAAATAATAGGATGATTGCTTATATAAACGGGGCGTTAAATGTTGCATTTAGAGATGCAGTTTTGATTACTCATAAAATGCATGGTAGCTTGATAGAATTTGCTACCTATTTTAAAATGGAAATTAGAAGGCAGGTTTCTTTGTTGTTACACTCAAAGGCACAATTTAGATATTGTATGGCCAATGTACTTTATAATATTTCAAGAACGGTGACTGTGATGGGTGATAAAAGTGTTATCGTTTAAATGAATTGAAATATGACACAGGACGAGAGGTGGATGGCTGGATATAATGAGGAGATGTTGTTCATGGAAAAGGAACACAGTAAACTATCCAAGTATTACCCAGAAGCTTATGTATCACTTCATTCATCATAATAGGAAACTGTATAATGTGGGAACGATGAAAGAGGAACGTAAAGTACTCTTTGAAAAGTTGCTGGCGCTATGTGAAAAGTATAAGAGTGTTAATCAATATCATAGGTAAAGATAAGGAGATGGGCAATGGAATAACGATTATAGTAGGTGCTGGTGCTGTTTTGGACTTTGACCATAAGGGCATATTTCCATCTGTGACGAATATCACTGAAGAGGTCCTGAAACTTATCGTTTTATGTCAAGATTGGCAGAGAATCGACTTTCTGTTGAAATCGGACAAAATGAGTTCCCGCTTATCGTAGAAGATTATGATATGCCAGTGTTTTCCAGAAATGGGAATCTTATGATGTGTATTAGCGGATTTAAGAATGCTGTTATGAATCATGGTGAAGTAATAAGAAACATCTTTGTTTATGACACAGGAAGATCGGTGGAAATTCGGTATCAGGAGGTGAAGAACTTTATTGGGATATTATGTTAGCATTCCGTAAAATTCGTATCGGCATTCAAAGACTATGAAGCATTCTCCAAAAAAAAATGGAGATTTTGGAGAAACTTGTACAAGTTTGGAGATAATTTCGGTAAGTTCCCTTCTAATCCTCTTGCTTAGGGGGAAGAAGAAAGTCCCGTACAAATTATAGTTTAATGTTGTGCCCCAGCAGGTCATCCCCTTAAGCAGGGGGAATGAGGGGGTCCTTTTACTGGCTTCAGCCTTTTCTTTTGCCTCCAAGAGATTGGGGCATTTTTTATTTTGATGATTTAAAAGGTCAAGAAAAATTTTTTAGATTTTGGGTGGAACGATTTTCGAGGAGATTGAATGGAAGCCCCTTTAGGGGTTGTGGGTGGCTGACAGTCAGCAGATGGAAGCTTGCTTACAGATGATGAATGTTAGTCATGCAGCAGAGGCGCTATCAAGAGACTCCATTCAAGTTCCTCCATTTTTCATCTTTATCCTCAATTATCCTATGGCAAGTAGAAATTTTTAAGATTTTGGGTGCAACGTTTTACGAGGAGATTGAATGAATGCCGGGAAGAGGGCCAAGAAAAGTTTAGAGTCATCATCGGTAGGCTTATTTACGGATGATGACTCTAAACTTATTGGTAGGGATCATAATCGGGATGGGCGGCATCGCGTTTAGGCCCGTGGGGAGTGTCGATGAATCGCTGGAGCTTGTTCCACCATTCCTTCTCGCCTTGTCGCATCTTGGTAAGCGATCGACGGATTCGGTAGGCTGATTTTGAATTGCGCTTGTCCTGATGGGAAAGATAGGCATAGCTGCCCCAGACGAGGATGGCGGCAGTGCACAAGACAATATAGAACTGGGCATCGATGGAGCAATGGCTTTTGAAGGCGATGGCCCAAACGATTACTATTAGTATAGCAATTGAAATTTCCATCATGGAAGTGAGCGAATGGGAACCGCTATACGTCAGCAACAAGTGGTGGAGATGCGTCTTGTCGGCCTTGAAGGGGGAATGTCCCTTTAAGATGCGTTGGACCATTACACGGAGTGTATCGCCAATGGGGACGGCAAGAATTGCAAGTGTGAGTGCAACAAGGCTTAGTCGTTGACTTGTGACGTACTTCATCCATTGGGGGCTGAAATCAGAGCGGAGCATCTGAATGACATACCATGTCATTAGAATGCCCATCGTCATCGTACCGGCATCACCGATGAACATCTTGGAGGTCTTACCGAGGACATTGTGAATGAGGAAGGGGATTAATGCTCCCGCAAAGACAAAGGCGAGCATAGCATTGGGGTAGTCATGGGTCCTGAACATGGCTACTCCGAACATGCAGCTGAAAGTAATACAAAGACCGCTGGAGAGGCCGTTGACACCATCGATCATATTCATCGCGTTGATGATGCCTACGCCTGCAAAGACCGTGAGGGGTACGCCAATCCACCAGGAGAAGCTTTCGATGCCCCAGAGGCCGTGCAAACTGTCAATGCAAGCTCCATTGCTGTAGATGATGCCGAGGATAGCGAGGACTTCGATGATGATGCGGTTACGAGGACTGAGGTCGATGATATCGTCGATGGCTCCGATGTAGAGCATCATGCTCATGGCTGCGATAATGGGGAGAACGACACCACAGTTGGCCAAACAGGAGGCAAGCAATGAGCCGCACAATACACCGAAGAATACGGCAATGCCTCCCATGACAGGAACGGGGCGCTTCTGCAGCTTGCGTGCGTCGGGATTATCGACGAGGTTCTTCGCTTTTGCAATGGCAAGTATCTTGAAATAGATCCAGAACGTCATCAGCATGGACGCAAATGACGTTAATGAAAGGAAGACTATGCGATTGACTAGCATAAGTTTTATGGTTAATTGCAGGTGAGTTCGGGTTTATAAAACTATCGGGGCAAAGATAGTGAATCTTTCTGAATTGACCAAATAATTATTGATTTTTTTAACATTCGTCCTTATTTTTCTCCATTTGACAGTTGATATCCGCTTTTTCACTCTACACTGAATGGTAAAAAACTTGGAGGGTGTGGGACTTCGGCCCTGCACCCTCCAAGTTTTTTTCGGAAATGTGAGATGGGAAGATTATTCTCTGTCCCACATGCTTTGACGCGTTATTTTGCACGCTAAATGGATTTTTTGATTTTTTTAGTGTGCCATTTTCTATTTGAAATGAAAAATAAATCGGAAAAAGTTTGGAGGATTTGGAATTGTTGTGTATCTTTGCAGCGTTTTTCTACTGAATGTCAGTTTATACAATATAC
>JAEEGL010803355.1_pt1 | contig 39660 bp, 24 predicted proteins | sample 9134231 | NCBI WGS metagenome assembly JAEEGL01 (sample SAMN16246548, study PRJNA631951) | gut metagenome | biome: gut microbiome; feature: rumen; material: fiber-attached | host: Bos | place: Iran: Karaj | collected 2018-10
AACATTTGCTTAATGCGATAGAGGATTCTGAAAGCTGCGTATGAACGTTTCGAAATGTATACATTTTGAATAAAAAAAATAGCCCACTACGTGGACTTGAATTCAAGGTTATCAAATCCTCTTATTGATCAGCTCTCGCTGCTCGGGTGGGCACCTTCCTCATCGGGGGTTGCCGTGGCTTCATCGATCCTTGTATCTCCGCCATCTCTTAATAAGAGTTAATTTTTATACATGTGTTGTTATACCATTTGTAACGTGAAATGTCAACAAGCAAATTTTTCATTCACATATTCAGTAACTATTCAAGAAAAAAAGTATAGAAAATAGGCTTCGCCTATTCAGCTCCCCAACCCCTCATTCATGAGGGGTTGGGTTTATTTTTTTATTATCTTCATTCATAATAGTCATATGAATAATTTACAAAGAATCTTTACGGACTATTATAAAGAAATAGAATACACTCTCAATCCCAGAAAAAAATTTCAAGATGATTCGATACGGTGGTCTATATGCCAGACATCGTGATATTGACCAAAAACTAAACCGTGCCATTTCTACTGAACAGCATAAGTTTTATCGCAGTTTCAATGAATTGCGTACCGCTATACTTTCATCGTTTGGTTATGAGCCTTTAAAATGTCCCAATTGCAACCACAACATGAGCGATGATGAACTTTTGGACATGGATTATTTTCTAAATGTTGACGATCTTGATGACGATTTTGGAAAAGAAGGTTTTTATATCTTCTAAATCTGCATCGTCTGTTTGCTACGCCCACAAATATGTGGGCGTTTTCCTTTTCAAAAGAGCTCCGAAGGCGGTCTTTTCTATAAATAAACAGTTTGATTATTAACTCGACATATTACTTCTAGATGACAATTTATAAATATCTAACAAATAACCGACATTAATCCTTTGAAAGTACTTTTAGTTCCATTATATAGTTCATCTCATTAAAATTAATATATACAATTTCAACATCTAATCCTTCTTCATTTATCATTCCGCCCCACGCAGCTATTTTTTGATATCCGGGGCATATGAGATTTCCAACTTCGAAATGAACATTATCAACATCAAATTCATCAACACCATGCCCATCTGATGTAATTAAAACTAAATTTTCAACTTTTCCAGAACATTTCAAATATTCCCCATTTTTATATGTCATATATACATTCTTATAAAGTGCAAAGTATTCATCAACACTAATTATAAAAACAAAGGCTCCTGCACATATAAATATTAATGGTACAAGTTTGGTTTTAAATTGATGACTCACTAGTTTGGGTAAATTAAAACCTGCCAACATTATCAAAAATGGAATAAATATTGCAATATGTGGATAAAAGTGTTTTGCAACATACATACTATATGTACCCTCCTTCTTTATACCTTAGACTTTACTTGATTATATAATTTAGTTAAAACGCCTTCTTTTCCATTTAGTAATATATAATAACTTTGATTTATCGAAAGATGAGAAGAAGATCCCCAATATTTTCCTGCACCATAAACATAACAATAACCGCTCCATGCTTTATATCCTTTATATCCTCCAAATGCCACCCCAGAGCTGGCAAATCTACCGGCATAATCTTTTGGTTCTCTAAAGTTAGTATATCCTAAAACGCCAAAAAAACAAATACTGCAGTTTAATGAAGGCTTAGATAAAAATTGTGTAGGATTTTTCTTTAACAAATTATAAATATCTGTTGCACAATTGCTAATTGTACTTGTATTAGCTGATGTCTCTCCATATGCATAACAGAAAGGAATATTTCGTGACTGTCCTCTCGTATTTACTTGCCCACCCGTATACCAAACAGCCTCAAATCCTACGCCAAGATTTCCATACGCTATACTAATTTGAACACCGAACCCAATAAATTTTGAACTCTTGTTACCAGAAGAATCTGTATTCAAAATTGGATTTTGCTCACAATAGCAATATAAATTATTCCCAAAAATTGTTCCTGCTATATTAATATACTTTATGGTGTCAGTACTAATAAATCTTCCAGTGTCAGAATCGTAATATCTGCTCTGCAAATAATAAAAACCAGTTTCATCATCTTGATAGTATCCCCTATACTTTATATGATTCAATGCCAAAGTCATGTCTGAACCTGTAGCACAGCTTGCACTTGTCACATTTCCCCATGCGTCATATGTATAAGAAACCACTCTATCTCCATGGACGTTAAGTATTCCTATAACATCTCCCTGAAGATTTTTTTCATAGTATAATCTCACATTAGCCAATACAATATCTGTCAGAAAATAATTATACTCAAATCCAATTAAATCACCCACGCCATCATACAAATACCAGATATCTGTTTTCTTATTTGTAGATTTATCAGTTACGATTTCTCTTATCAGATTATCGTCATCCCACTCGTACACAGTTGAATAATCTGGAGTTTCTTTAAAAGTTCTTAATCCTTTTTCATTGTATGAATAACTAACAGTGCTATTGTCTGACATTGTTATCTGTGAAAGCTGTCTTCCACGCTCCCATGTAAATGACATACCATCGATATAATTCAAAGGATTACCATTGTTATCATATGTTATAGTCTGCCCTGCATAAGATGTTAATTGATCCGGCCAATTGCTGTTTTCGTAGGTGTAATACACAGTTGTTCCGTTATTGCTAGTTCTGACTCCATTTGCATTTATTGGGTACTCAGTTTTGGCATATACATTACCGTTAGTGTTGTAAACATAATCGAACTCTTTATATGTTACATAGTCTTTTTCAAGATTGAGTCTTCCGTGAGCATCATATCCGTATTCAGATTTTACAACATTATTTTCTTTTATCTGTGTTATATTTCCTGCAAGATCATAACTGTAATCAAATGATTTATCGTTGGCACTGCCTGATAAATCAACGTTATAGGATGCATGTGTAATATCAATCTTTTCATATGTACTATTTATTAAATCTGTATTGAATATACTTGAATGAACTATTTTTGACGCTGCATCCTCTGATGTCTCAATTCTTACAGAATCATTATTATGAAGTGTTTCATCTACTATTTCAACTGTTATATCATCACCAGATACATTTGTTTCCGTCTCAGTTTCTGACGATATCGTACTTGTATAGGTAGTTGATATATTCTTAAGGTTCTTAAAGCCATATGAAGTTGAAGTTGAAACTACTCCTGTATCTTCATCTTCCGTAGTCTGTACACTCTTTGTAAAGTTATCACTTCTTGTAAGCGAAGAACCATTTTCGCTATAGGTGTAATTCCATTCAATTGGGTTTACTGCATCTTCAGTGTAATCCTCAAACTTTTTCAGTTCACCTTCTGAATTGAAGTATGATATATAAGTTGGTGAGGTATCACTGTTGTAATACAATTCTGTCGTAGATGCTATGGAAGTAGTATCATTCTCTGCAACTTTGTATGTTGTAGTAACCGTTCTTACTACCTGATTATTTCCATAAGTATCTGAATGCTCATTCTGATCTATTATACCACCTATCTGTATATTAGATATATCGCCGTCATTTCCTGCATTGTTAACAAGTTCTATATCAGCATATGTCATCAATGACTGATTTCCTACTTTGAGGTTTGTCATATCACCATCGTTATTATAAGTCATTGTATACTTTGTTCTCTGATCACAAATAAATACTAAATTATTGTCCGTATCATATGTGTAGGTGATACAGATAGTTTGTGTATGATTTGGATCATATGCAGTATCGTAAGCTTCGATAACTGCAGTGTTATTTCTTTTTTCATCATAGAAATACTTAATTGTTTTGTTAAGATATATCGAGCCATAATCTGATACTATTTTTTTAATGTTACCTCTGTAAATATTACTAGTATATGTATATGTCACACCGTCAATTGTTTCAGAGTATTGCTTATCATACAACCCTACGTGAACTGTAGCCTGCGCAGCTGCAGTCTGTCTTGTATAATCATTTGTTTTTCTAGGAGTTAAGTCTCCTCGATCATTTGTGCCATCAAAATCAGAGTCTGCAAGCCATGGATCTGTTCCTTCCTGATACTCTCTCAAGTCAGTCCAGTTATCTCCGTCACTGTCTTCATCTAACGTGTTTGCAATTGCAGGATTCGTTCCAAGTGTAAATACTTCGTAACTGTCCGGGAATCCGTCACCATCAGTATCCAATTCATAAGCTGGTTCTTCCGGTGTACTGTCCAATGTTTCCTCATTCCAATATGTTTTGAAGTCCCATATTTCATAACCGTCTTCAAGTTCATCTCCATCTGTATCTTTGATTGTAGTTACAAATGTATATCCTCTGTCTATAAGAGTTTCGCCCTCGGTGGTTGTCTCCTCAATTACAGATTCTAACTCAGACGTTGTTTCTTCAGGCTGTTCATTTTCTTCCTTTTCCAATGTAACTATGTTGGATACTCTAACAGTTCCGTTGGAATACAAAATACAGGCTCTTAAATCAACACACTCATTGACGTTACCGGCGTCAACTTCTGCCTCCTCAGTAATATCATCACCTACGGTTACGGAATGGAATTTATTTTCATTATCTTTTCTTGCAAAAATCTTATAACCGGAAACTTCAACTCCCGATTCTAACTCGTTTTGGTCTTCGATGGAAATTAGAAACTTGTCAGTCTGCTCATCATATGCTGCAGATACGTCAACAGTTGCATCATACGGCTCTAAATCCCTATAATACACAGTTAAAGACATATGTCTTATCCCACTATATCCTCCATTTCCGTCACTTATGTAATGCGGCTCCGGTCCATAAAAACAGGCTGAACCTCCTTGTTCACAAGTAAATACAAGACCATTGTTTACCTGACTTCCGTCTGCTACTGCCTGAGCCCAGTCAGTAATATCAAGAAAATGTTCTTCCCCTTCAATTCCCGTCATTTGTTTGCTTGCTATAACATTACTTGATACTCCGGGCTGATTATTCCAGGTAATTGTATTAGGATCCCAGCTACCTGCAGCATTCCGTAACTGTAATGTTCCAACCGTATAGTAATATGGATACGAATTTTCAAACAATCTAATATTAGCCCATTCAATATATTTGTCTGAAAAACTGAGTCCGTTTCCAACTAATGAATTTCCCGTCAGTAAGTTATGTGTATCTAAATAAACCCTTTCCTCTGTATTATATGGCGATGACGTCATCATGTTATTTAACGCAGTCAAATTTTCACTATGCATATTTGTATCTGCCATGAAGCTTGCCTGCCAAACTGTAGCCGTACTTAAATACCAAAATTGCCATATCATTGGAGGGTCTATTATTACAGGATAAGCCAGATTATCATTTTCAAAATACTCTTCGTCAACTACCACTTTAAGCGTTGTCTTATCATCATTATCATCCAACTCATATTCAACACTTTGATAGTCTTCGTTCCCATCGGCATCAAGCAGAAATGGAACCTGAATTATTCCAACCGTATCATCTGTGTCATTATCGCAAACTACTATATTTCTATCACCATTATCTTTTTTGAGATATACATTCTTCGTGTTAATATCGAACTCAAATACAGAAGTATCAGGTTTTGAGTTTATGACTATGTTTTCCTTTACACCATTTTCTTTTACAATATATTGATATTCAATTTCTTCTGATTCAGATTGATATTTAACTTCATCTTTGTTATTTGCGCTCTTAATTATTTCATATTGTTCATTAATTTTCTCGTTGTTTGATACATGTTCAATGGTAGTTTCTTCTATATCGGTCTCATCCTCTTCTATAACATTATCAGCTAATCCTGAATCTATTACCGGAGACATAGTTAGGCTGTATTTTCCGTGTTTAAGAATAAGACCATCCTCTATATTCTCAGAAAAATATACTTTGCTGTCGCTACTTTTGTTTACATATTTATAATTGTTTACATTCTTTGCATGGATTGAATTTAAGACTTGTTTATCAGAGTTGGAAATGTTTACAACTTTATTGTCATAATCTTTTAATGTTCCGTTCTCTTCATATCTGATATTTGAGAAAAAGAATTCTGTTTTTTTAGAACCATCAGACATAAGATAGGTGTTTGAATTAACAGTACGTTCATCTACAAGTTCGGAGACAATTTCCGGTTCACGAAAACCTGCATCAACAATTTCTTCCTGTTCATTTGACATTGGATTTGTAGATTCTGCTTGTACTTCACCTAAAGATCCGATTCCGTTACTCGTACCTGTAATAGCAATTGTCAACACAATTGCTATAGCTTTTTTAATCATTCTTTTCATTTAAAACCCTCCTGCTAATTACTGCTACACAAAATGTTACCTAAGACCTTTGATAAAAATCACAGTAAACATATCACCCCATTTCTATATTGTCCGTTCCCTCTCATACATAGTTTAATAATAGCAACAAAAAACATCTTTAGATAGGGATTCAAAGACATTTTTTCCTTAAAGACGTTTTTATTTTCAATTTAAATGGGGCTGTTGCACTAATGTTAGTTAGTGCAACAGCCCCATTCTTTTATTATTTTGTCTTAACTGTTGTCTTCTTCCACTTTCCATAAATTGTGTTACCGAAAGCATTCTTTCTGTAAGTTCTTACTCTGACATAGTATTTTGTTTTACTCTTTAATTTCTTAATTGTGTAAACATTCTTCTTGCTCTTTCTGTACTTTGAACCGCTGAAGTTCTTCTTTGTAGAGCACTGAACATGATATTTAGCACCTTTAACTTTTTTCATTTTAACTGTGATACTAGTCTTTTTAGCTTTTGCTTTTTCAATTTTTGTATTAGCAACTTTTAACTGGTCACTTGCAAAAGTCTTAACATTAGATAAAGTAATCTGTTTGTTTGTTGAGGCAAAGATCACATTCATTGCGTTGAAGTCAATGTCAAAGGTAACTCTTTTTGAGTTGTTTGGATCAATCTTTCCGTTTGTGTTTATTACTTTTTCAGGGAATTCATATGTTACAGCATATGTGAAATCATCTTCTGATAATGTTATTCCATACTGTGCAAGCTGCTGCTGTGTATTGTCAAAATTCATCTCTGTCTTGAGCTGATACTTCAACTGCTGTCCATCTAATTCACTGTAAAGGAAGTATAGTTTGTATTTGCTTGCAGTATCGCCGTCAACACCTCTGATAAGTTCTCCCTTACCGTACTCCTTTGTTGACTCTCTTACATAGTATGACTTTCCGTCTTCTGACTTAAGTTCATATCCGCTTTTTGCAAAAAAAGCATCCACATCAGCTTCCGTGAGTATACTTCCCATTCTTGCAACCGCATCTGTCTTACTCACCTTAAGCTGTAAAATTCCAACACCACTTCCGTCTTTGTTAACCTTAGTTATACTTTCGACCTTTGTACAACCCGTAACTGCCATTGCCATCAATAACACCAATGACACTACTAACATTTTTGCCTTCTTCATTTTTGCTCCTTTTTGTTTTTAATATTTATTTTGCATTTCTAAACTGAACAGGTGTCATACCATATTTCTTTTTGAAAAGTCTGTTGAAATGTTCAACATTCTGATATCCCACACTCTCAGCAATTGCCTCAACTGTCATGCTTCCGCTCTTAAGAAGAGCTCTTGCTTTTTTCATTCTGACATTCTTGACTATCTCACCAAATGTATCACCTGATTTGTCTTTTATATATTTTGATAAATAAGGCTTTGTGAGATGGAACTCTTCTGAAAGTTCATCTAATGTTACTGTGAGATAATTAGTGTGAATATAGTTCATTATCTCATTTAAACGCTCATCTTTGCACTGATTTTCACTGACTACAGACTCTATCTGATTTACTGCAACTGCAAGTGCATTGATTGATGCCTTAATAATATCAGGGTCAATACCAACACCCCAGTACATCTTGTTATTATGGCTGATTCCTACATAAGCTACTGCTTTTGATGAAGAACCTTTTGAAAGTGAATGCTCTTCATAGACAGAAAGCTCATAACTGATGTTGAAGTACTGCTTGATTGCGTTACTTACAGCATCAAGTCTTCCGTTTCCTGTACTCTTTACAACTCTTGTAATATTGTTGTGTGTAATGGAAACTTCAGCTATAATTCCATCCGTCTGTTTGAAGTGAGTTTCAGGAATTGTGAATATTCTTGTATTTGTAATATATTTGTCTTCAAATATCTGATATACCCACTCAGGTGATAATTCTTTGTGTTCCTTGTCTGATACATCTTTAACTGTGTATCCAACCTGTTCTCTCATCTTATCAGGAAGGTCAAATCCAAAGTTCTGCTTAAGGATGTAACTGATTCCACCCTTTCCTGACTGGCTGTTAATTCTGATAACGTCTCCGTCGTAAGTTCTTCCTACATCCTTTGGATCGATAGGAAGGTAAGGTACTGTCCAAGTATCATCATCACTTGCTTCTCTGCATGCCATTCCCTTTGCAATGGCATCCTGATGCGAACCTGAAAATGCAGTAAATACCAATTCACCTGCATATGGCTGACGTGGGCTTACCTTCATTCCTGTAACTCTCTCATAGAGTTCAACAATCTCAGGCATGTTAGAGAACTCAAGTTCAGGATCAACTCCGTGCGAGAACATATTCATGGCTAATGTAATAATATCAACATTTCCTGTTCTCTCACCATTTCCAAAAAGTGTTCCTTCAATTCTGTCAGCACCTGCCAATACGCTGAGTTCTGCAGTTGCAACCCCACATCCTCTGTCGTTGTGAGGGTGAACTGAAATAGTAACCGCATCACGATATTTGAGGTTCTTGTGCATGTACTCAACCTGTGTTGCAAATACGTGTGGCATTGCATTTTCTACTGTTGCCGGTATATTGATAATAACCTTGTTGTCAGGCTTTGGCTGCCATACATCAAGAACTGCGTTACATACATCTAATGCGTAATCAACTTCTGTTCCAGGGAAACTCTCAGGTGAATACTCAAATGAGAAATTACCTTCTACCTCTGAAGCAAGCTTGTTAAGTAACTTTGCTCCGTCAACGGCAATCTTCATAATCTCTTCTTTTGATTTCTTGAATACCTGCTCTCTCTGTGCAACAGATGTTGAGTTGTAAAGGTGAATAACCGCATGCTTTGCTCCCTTTACAGCTTCAAATGTCTTCTTTATGATATGTTCTCTGGCCTGTGTAAGTACCTGTACCGTTACATCGTCAGGAATCATATCTCTCTCAATAAGAGCTCTCATGAATGCATACTCTGTCTCGGATGCTGCAGGAAATCCTACTTCGATTTCCTTAAATCCTATATCAACAAGCATCTTAAAGAACTCTAATTTCTCCTCAAGACTCATTGGCTCAATCAATGCCTGATTTCCGTCTCTGAGGTCAACACTACACCAGATAGGTGCCTTGTCAATATACTCCTTCTTTACCCAATCATAAGTTGGTGTTGGAGGCATGAAATACTGTCTCTTATACTTGCTAAAATTCTTCATAATAACTCTCTCCTTCTTTCTGTTAAAACATGTTACTTTGCATTTTAGGGAATACCCTGATAAAGAATAAAAATCTCTATCTCATCCTGATAAGGACGACATAGAGACGAATAAATCCGCGGTACCACTCTAATTCATAAAATGCACTCTACAGTACAGCTACACTGTACTCATCATATAACGGTGAAAACCGTCCTGACCTACTGTAAGTTCAGCCGGAAGCTCCAAGGTGAGTTCATCAATCATCATCTGCCATCTCACACCACACGACAGCTCTCTGTAAGACTCAGATAAATTACTATTCCTCTTCACAGCCTTTGTATATTATTGCTGACATTTCACTGCTCGTTAAAAAATATCAACATTTTTGACTTCTTTTAAAATATAACATATGTAACAAATCAATCCAAGTGGTAAATTTAATCATTTTGATTGATTTATTTTAACATATTCAGTTTCAAATGTTATTTTATATTTTTATAAATGCTATTTCAAATATTATGTTATATTTTTATAAATACTATTTCAAATATTAAGGAGATTGAAAAACGCGTCTCAATCTCCTGATTATTATCCAACTCTTAATTTGAACTTCTGCTCTTCTCTGTCATCAGATACTTTTTCAATATCAGCTCCAAGACCACGAAGCTTATCTTCGAAGTTCTCATATCCTCTCTGGATATATACGATATCATCTACAGTTGTAAAGCCCTCTGCCATAAGTCCCGCAATAACAAGAGCGGCTCCGGCTCTAAGGTCAGGTGCTGAAACCCTTGCACCTTTCAGTCCATTTACTCCGTTTATGAACGCTGTGCTTCCCTCAACCTGAATCTTTGCGCCCATTCTGTTAAGTTCTCCCACATACTTGAATCTGTTTTCAAATATGCTTTCAACAACAATACTGTATCCTGTTGCGACACTGAGCACTGCTGTCATCTGTGGCTGCATATCTGTTGGGAAACCAGGATATGGAAGAGTCTTAAGCTGAGTACTTCTGATGTTATCTCCTGCCTTAACTCTAACCGCATCGTCATATTCTGTAACGATACAGCCCATCTCTATAAGTTTTGAAGTGATACACTCCAAATGGATAGGAATAACATTCTTGACCAAAATACTTCCACCTGTGGCAGCTGCGGCACACATAAATGTTCCTGCCTCAATCTGATCAGGTATAACCGAATATGTAGTTCCGTGTAGTTTCTCTACACCGTATATTCTAATCTTATCAGTACCTGCACCTCTTATGTTGGCACCCATACTGTTAAGAAGGTTGGCAACGTCAACTACGTGTGGCTCTTTTGCCACGTTCTCAATTGTAGTCTTTCCTTCCGCAAGAGAAGCTGCAAGCATAAGATTGATAGTTGCTCCAACTGAAGCCATATCAAGGAAAATATGATTGCCTACAAGCTTATCTGCCTTTGCAATAAGCATTCCCCTGCCGTTCTTATTTTCGTCATCCACATCAGCTCCAAGTGCTCTGAAGCCCTTAGTATGCTGATCGATAGGTCTGCTTCCGATTGCACATCCACCGGGTAATGCAACCTCTGCGTTCTTAAATCTTCCAAGTAAAGCACCAAGTAAATAATATGATGCTCTGATTTTCTTCATCTGCTCGTACTCAACTACGTAAGAATCAATAGTCTTTCCGTTTATTTTTACCGTGTGTCTGTCTACTCTGTCTACTGTTGCTCCGATATTCTCGATAGCTTCAATTAGCTGGTTTATGTCACTAACATCAGGCAGATTCTCTATTGTAACTTCTTCATCCGTCATAATAGCTGCTGCAAGCAAACCAAGTGCTGCATTCTTTGCGCCACTTATCTCTACCTCGCCTTCAAGTGGCTTACCGCCTTTTATTATATAATGTTCCATTATACACCTCTATATATTAAGACTAATCATCGTGGTTATCTGATTTTCAATACAATTGGGCATAGTTATAGTAATGCACAATCATATTTATTGTATCACATAATCTTTTTTTGGCAACCTATATGTTTTCTTATATTTAGGGAACCTAAATCAAATCCACTGTTTTTCAGCATTATCCGTTGATTTTTTCTACAAGTCTCTCCAAGGTTTCTTCAACGGACAGTCCCTGCTCACTAATAACAATATCTGCATATTTTTCATACAGCTTTGTTCTCTCCTCAAACAAATCCTCCAGTGTCTGCCCCTCTTTTAATACAACTCCTCTGTTCTTGATATCTCCAAGTCTTCTCTTCAAATGATCCAAATCCAGTTTCAGATACACAACTGTTCCAATATTTGACAAATGCTCCATTGCCTCTTTGCCGTAAACTACAGATCCGCCGGTTGCTATGATTGTCTTTTGGGCAACTATGGAACTGTTAACTTCATTTTCTATTTTAATAAATCCATCTACGCCCTCAGTTGCAATTATATCCTTTAACAGTCTGCCTTCTCTCTCCTGAATAAGCAAATCTGCATCCACAAATCTGTATCCAAGTATTTTTGCAAGAATAACGCCTACCGTACTCTTACCAACACCCGGCATTCCTATAAGTACTATATTCTCTTTCATTTATTAAGCCTTCTTTCCCATTCTATTTTTTACTTTTTCTTTCCGGACATCATACTTGCCCTGGTAATAACGCCGTCACCGTATTTTTTCTTTATGCCATCAATTGCGCTCTCGAGTTTGGCAAGTTTTTCATTCTGTTCTGCCTTTTCATTATTATAATTTTCAAAATTATAATCAAAAAGACTAAGCTGCTCCGGTTCTGTTTCATCCACAAGCTTTGTTGTCCTTACACCAAGCAGTCTCACAGGTCTGCCATTCCACAATTCTTCAAACAGTCGGCATGATTTTTCATAAATATGCTGCCCGGTTTTTACCGGTTCGTCAAGTGAAATCTGTTTTGAAGTTTTTGTAAAATCGGAATACTTTATCTCAACACACACCACCATGGCTTTCTGTCCGGCTTCTCTAAGTCTTGATGCTACCTTGTCGGAAAGATATAACAAAGTCTTTTTTGCCTCTTCCAAATCACTTACATCCTGCGGCAGAGTTGTTGAGTTGCCGATTCCCTTTAGTTCTTCTCTCTCTGTACTCACCACACTGTCATCAATGCCGTTTGCGAAATTCCAGAGCATCAAGCCGTGACTTTTCAGATGGTATTGCAATATCTCAGGCGGTGTTTTTGCCAATTGGCCGACATTCATTATACCAATCCTATGAAGAGTTTCAACTGCAGATTTTCCAGCCATAAATAAATCTTCTATCGGCAGAGGCCACAGTTTTTTTTCTATTTCATAACTGTATAATGTGTGGATTCTGTCGGGCTTTTCAAAATCAGAAGCCATCTTTGCCAAAACTTTTCTGTCTGATATTCCGATATTTACCGTAAATCCAAGTTCGTTCTTTATTCTCTCCTTGATAATCTTTGCTGCACTGACAGGTGAATCAAATCGGTTTCTTATTCCCGTGAAATCCACGTAACATTCATCAACACTGACCTGCTCAATATCAGGTGTATACTCTTTTATTATTGAAATAAACCTCTGACTCTGTACATGATAGTAATCATGCTCCGGAGGAAACATTTTAAGACCGGGGCATTTTTTCCTCGCATCTGTTATGGGCTCACCGGTTCTGATACCATATTTTTGTGCGGGAATCGATTTTGCCAATACAACGCCGTGTCTTTTTGTCATATCGCCACCAATGATACATGGAATAGTCCTTATGTCAGTATCAAAGCCGTCATTTAGCAGTTTTACTGCCGTCCAGCTGAGGAAGGCAGAATTAACATCTATATGAAAAATAATATGTTCCATTTGCTTCCTCCTTACTTACTACTTACTTACTACTTACTTACTACTTACTTAATTAATTACTTACTTAATTAATTACTTACTTAATTAGTTACTACTTACTTACTTAATTACTTACTCAATTAATTATCTCAGCCATACCCGCCCGAATACGTCAGATAAATCTGTTTAGCTCTTTGTCGAGTGGCTTTCTCTCTATAATATTATATTCTTTCTTTGAGTATTTGTACATTTTAATGTAACACTTCCGGATGTAATTATTTAGTAAATATTGCTTTTTTCTACTATTAATATTATATTTGAGTAGCACAGGTCTCTAATACGAGTCCTAAAATACAGGAGGCAGAAAATGAACATTATTATCGTTGGTTGCGGAAAGGTTGGCTACGCCATAGCTTCGCAGCTCACAGATGAAGGACATGAAATAACACTGGTAGATACTGATGCTGCCCGTCTTGAGCGTGCCTGCTCTTCCCTTGACACAAACGGAGTTGTGGGAAACGGAACAGCATACAGTGTATTGTTGGAAGCAGGAATAAATGAGGCAGACGTTTTTATTGCTGTAACAAAACATGATGAAGTAAATCTTCTAAGTTGTCTTATTGCTAAGAAGGCAAATAACTGTCAGACTATTGCGCGTGTAAAGAAGCCTGAATACTATGAAGAAATTGAATTTCTCTCAAACGAACTTGGTATTTCCTATGCGTTCAACCCTGAACTCATGACGGCAAAAGAGATATTTATGCTTATACACACTCCTGCCGTTCTTGAGATTGACAGTTTTGCAAAGAATTCAGTTAATCTGATGAAAGCAAAGATACCTGAAGGTTCATCTCTTGATAATATTTCACTTAGAGAGATGAGTGAATCTATAAATTCAGAAGTTTTGGTTTGTATTGTAGAGAGAAACAAAGCAAGTATTATCCCATCGGGTGATTTTGTTCTCAAAGCAGGAGATTCCATTTCTTTTGTCATTGCAATGAAGCAGGCTTACAGTTTCTTCAAAGAGATTGGTCTTAAGGCAAAGCCTATCAGAAATGTAGTTATTGCAGGTGGCGGAACTATTTCTTATTACCTTGCAAAATATCTTCATGACAAGACAAGGGTTTTTGTTAAAATTATCGAACCGGATAAATCAGTCTGCGAGAGACTAAGCAGTCAACTTCCTCATTGTATGGTTATTAACGGAGATATCAACGATACCGATTTACTTGAGCAGGAAGATATATCTGATGCTGACGCACTTATCGGTCTCTCCGAAATAGATGAAGAGAATATAGTCTTTGCTTTGTACGCAGCAAAAATGTCAAAATCAAAGATTATCACAAAAATTAACAGAAGCGAGTTCTACGGCGCCTTTGTTGATTTGCCGGCCAGTCTCGTTTGTCCAAGAAATATTACAGCCGAATCAATGATTGGTTTTGTAAGACATCTGGAGAATACATACGGAAATGTGGACGCAGTATATAAACTTAACAACAATGCTGTCGAAGCCCTTCAGTTTTCAATTGACAAGTCATCAAAAGTCGTTGGAACACCGCTCCGCAGCCTTAATTTAAAAGACAATCTTCTGATTTGTTCAATATCACGTGGCTCACAGGCAATCAAGCCTCGCGGTAATGATACTTTAGAACCGGGTGACACTATCGTTGTGGTTACTACCCACAAAGGTCTTCATTCAGTAGATGATATATTACAAAAATAAATAAACATTATGTTTCTTTAATCGGAGGAAAAGATGAATTATTCAATAATTAGATACATGCTGGGACTTGTTTGTTTTCTCACCGGTATATGCATGCTTCTTCCACTTTTGATTGCGGTTATCTACAGAGAGCCTGAAGGAATGGCATATTTGATGTGTGCAGTGTTTTGTGTACTGTTAGGTCTGCTGATGTCACTGAGAAAACCAAAGAACACTACTTTCTATGCCCGTGAGGGATTTTTGGTAGTTTCTCTCAGCTGGGTAATGTTAAGTCTTGTAGGTGCTACACCATTTGTCGTAAGTGGAGAATTCAATTCATACACTGATGCCTTGTTTGAAATTATTTCCGGTTTCACAACAACCGGAGCCAGCGTTGCGAACAATATAGAAGGCTTATCTCACAGTACTCTTATCTGGAGAGCTTTTTCCCACTGGATTGGGGGAATGGGAGTTCTCGTATTCCTTATTGCTCTTCTTCCTATGACAGGTGGGCAGACACTTTACTTTATGAAGGCTGAAGCACCGGGTCCGTCAGTGGGTAAACAGCTTCCAAAAATGCAAAATACCGCAAAGCTGCTTTATATTATTTTTATAGGTTTGACATTTGCTGAATTCTTATTATTGGTCTTTGGGGAAATGAATGTATTTGACGCACTCTGTACTTCCTTTGCAACTGCAGGAACAGGTGGTTTTGGAAATTATAACGCCAGCATTGGCGATTTCAGTTCATATACACAGATTGTAGTAACGGTATTTATGCTGTTATTCGGTATCAACTTTAACTTCTACTTTTTACTTATTTTCAAGCGTTCCAAGGAGGCTTTCAAAATTGAAGAAGTTAAATGGTACCTTTCAATTTATTTGGTTGTCGTTGTACTTATAACAGCAAACATCGCACATCTTGGCGGCGACTTGCTGACAAACTTAAGAGATGCTGCATTTCAGTCTGCTTCGGTTATGACAACAACGGGATTCAGCACAGTCAATTTTGATTTGTGGCCTGCTTTTTCCAAGTCACTGCTTATCCTATTAATGATTATCGGTGCCTGTGCCGGAAGTACCGGTGGTGGAATCAAGGTTTCACGTATTATGATTTATCTCAAATCGGTCAAAAAGGAATTACAGCATCTGATACATCCACAGCATATAAAGGTTTTGTCTTTTGAACACAAACCGCTTCCACACGATGTATTAAGATCTGCCAATATCTTTCTGATTACTTACTGTTCAATATTTATTTGCTCATTTATCATAGTAAGTCTGGACGGATTTGATGGCACAACAACTTTTACAGCTGTGCTGGCAACTCTTAACAATATAGGACCGGGTCTTTCTAAGGTTGGTCCAACCGAGAATTTTGACAAGTTTTCCGATTTATCAAAATATGTATTTATGTTCGATATGCTTGCCGGACGACTTGAGATATTCCCAATGTTAGTATTATTCTCTCCTGCCGCATGGGCAAGAAAGAAATAGTATTACAAAAAAGGTGATGCACCGATGAGATTCTGTCTCTTGGGGCATCACCTTTTTTATTATTTCTGTTTTGCTGTTTTATGCAGCTGATTTATTTACTTGTTTTTTTGTTTTTTGAATCAGATGTTTTATTCTTTTTTTGCTTAGTGGTTTTTCTATTTTTTTGAACACTGTAACCAAACTTTCCCAATTTCTCTCCGGTTGAATAATACATTCCGTGGGAGTAAACAAGTGGATCTGCCTTGCTCAAATCAAATCTTCCGGTCTCGTCCATATATTGTTTGTCTGCGTGTACTGCTAACACTTCACCCACAAACATATCATGGGTTCCGTACTCTCTCTTTTCAATAACCCTGCACTCAATGTTCACCGGGCTCTCTGCTATGAGAGGTGCCTTTACGTATTTTGCCTTCTCTCTTGTGAGGTGACATTCTGCAAACTTATCCACCTCTCTGCCCGATTTAACACCACAATAATCAGTGGCAAAGGCCAAATCTTTTGTAGTCAGGTTAATCACAAACTCCTTTGACTCTTCTATCATCCTGTATGAATATCTGGAAGGTCTGACCGATATATACGCAAGTGCCGGATCAGAACACACTGTCCCTGTCCATGCTATGGTAATTATATTGTCATTGCCTTGATTATCTGCCACTGTAACCATTACCGCAGGTATCGGGTACAACATATTTCCCGGTTTCCATATTTCTTTTGCCATGTTATCTAACGTCTCCAATTCAAAAAATTATTTATTCTTTTTGTTTTTATTTATTAATGAAAAATCGCTTACCAAAAGCTTATCTCCAACAACCTTGTAAGTTAGAGTCATTGTTGAGTTGACCGTTCCTTCAAGTTCAAAAATATAACTGGTAGATACGGATGTGTCTGTTGACGACAGGTAATTGTAGCTGTAGGTATATACCACGCTGTACAAACCGTTTCCCTTGTATGTCACTTCGTGCTTCAAGTCACTGAAATTGAGTCCCACCAGACTGTAGTCATCTATATTTCTTGTGCCAGGCCAGAATACAAGTTTCTGACTGTCTTCAGTATATCTTGCAAGTTTCTTTTTCAGCTTTTTATCATCAACAAAATAAGAAAGTAACTTCTTGGTGGTGGATTTTCTGTTTCGCACTGCCTCGTAATATTCTTTAATCAGTTCTACGGAACTCTTTTCCATAGCCTCAAGATTCTGTTTCTTAATACTTGCCTGTGCCTCAGCAAAACCTGCTATCTTTCCCGATTCGAATATATCAACACTTCTTCCCATCTCCATGTAATCGGAATAAACATAAACATCATGACTTCCCATTACAATATCTGTGAGCCTGTAAGTCTTTGTTGATTTCAAATCCTCTGAATCTTTTGGAGACAAAACAATGATTTCGCCCTTTGCATTTCTGATTGCGTTGTCCGCATTGCACACAAGACTTTCGTCGATATCCTTCCCGTCAAACTGTGCCTTCATACTTGCCGGTATTTTAACAAAAAACTCTTCAACCACATAATCTCTTGCGGATACTGTCCACTTTGCAAAAAAGTTACCGGCAACTCCACCGTTCTTGTACAGATAAATATCAAATGTCTTCTTTTCTTCTGTCCCGGCATCCTCATATTTTACCTTTACAAGATATCTGTCCCCTTTTTTGACAGGATCAGTAAATTCATATTTTCCAACGTTTGTCTGACTTTTCAAATCCGACATCATTTTGATAAAGTCATCTTTTGCGATTGCATTTTCTCCCACATCGACGTATTTATACATCCCTTCGAAATCTTTTACCAGGAACTTTCCAAAATACTCTGCCACATATCCCGTAGGATCAGACTTTTCCTCAACAACCGCTATGCCTGCTCCAAGCCCTGCGCAGCATGCAAGCACAAACAGGGCTATAAGCAGTCTTATAAAATTATTGTCAAATATGCTCTTTTTCTTCTTATGTTCATCTAAATTGTCTTCATCAAAATTGTGTTCGTCAAAATTGTGTTCGTCAAAATTATGTTCATCTGAATTGTCTTCAATTTTCACTTCAATAATATCTTCGTTTTTTTCTATCATAACTACCTTTTCATAATCTATTCAGGATTCACCGCTGCATTCAAAGCGGTAATCTCTAGCTTAATATTCAATCAAAGTATAGTCATTATTAACATTATGAAGAATTCTGTTGTAGAGATAATCATGATATTCCTTAGTAATCATCATTCGCTCTGTATAAAGATAGTCAGCTATATCATATACTGAAGTTGAAACAACATCGCTGTACTGATATGAGCCGTCTCTAAATTTGGCATATACTCTGATTAGCAATGGCGCTTGCAGGAAGTTGTTGTTGACGCCTGTGTATTTCATTGTCATTACATAATTGTCTCCAACTCTTCCTTTTTCAGTCGCCTTATAAGAGTATACATCTTTATTGTTACTATTTACAAGCATTTCATTTGCTGTTGCATAATTTCCCAGTCCGTAAATAAGTCCGAATTCTACAACATCTGACTGATCACCCTTTAAGTTATAGACAGTTCTGAAACCTTCACTGCCCGGATTAATCTGGAATCCCTTTACCTCTAAATCAAATGCTTCCGTTGGTGCTTCCGTTGGTGCTTCCGTTGGTGCTTCCGTTGGTGCTTCCGTTGGTGCCTCCGTTGGTGCCTCTGTTTCAGGCTCTTTGGATGTGGTTTCAATTACTACACTTCCGTTTACTTCAACTATTTCCTCTACTCCGGCACTCTCAACTCCGTTTAACACTGCAGTAATCTTTACAGTGCATGTTCCCTTTGGAATATCAAAAAGATCGTATGCTCCGCACACTACCTCGCCAAGCTTCTTTACGCCGTTAACGTAAACATTGTATTTCTGTCCGCTTGCAATCTGATCTGCATTCTGTCCCCAGATTACATTTATTGTATTGGCCGCATTACTTGAAACAATCTGTCCGATTACTTCTATAGGTCCGTCATTTTGCGGCTGAGGAGTTGTTGTTTCCGGATTATTGCTTGTTATATCTTCAATGTTAATTGAATTGAAATCAATCTTTGTTCCTGCATCTACACCAAGACCTAACTCAAACATAATCTTAATCTGATTCTGAGATACTGTGTAAGTTCCTGTAAGTGTTGTGCGTGAACCTGCATTCACATTTGTGTAAACAGGGTCAGCTGCGCCGTTTGACAAATCTTCTTTCATACCAATAGATGCTGCTTTGTCTGTTGTTACATCCACTGACACTCTGTATGTATGGCCGCTTGTTACATCTGTTTGGTAACTACTCTGAACAAGCCACTGCGCACCTTTGTTAGCCTCATTTACCTTTACGGAAAACGGTGGATTACTTCCTGCTTTGTAAGAAGCTTTTGCAATACCTGCCCAATCTCCATAGTACAGTCCCCATTTTCCTGCATATGACCATTCATTAACTGTTCCCGTTGTATATCCGTCACTCGGAGCCTGTGTTGTAGTCGGCTTCTGCGTTGTTGTAGGAGCCTGTGTTGTGGCCTGCTCAGGATTGAATGAATTCCATGTACCATTCCTGTAAATCCAGTTTGCCGCTCCTGACATGGCAAGTCCTTCCTCACCATCTCCCGGATATCTGTTATCATTATTGTAAAAGAAAATGACTCTCGGATCTGTGATATTTGCAGGAACAGTATATTTATAAAGTGCTGTTGCACTGTCATATGTCATCTGTACACCAGGCCATCCTGCATTTGTTTCTCCATCCTCTTTGTCGTATGCGTAACAGTAAACCGGTGTTCCCCAACTACTTGGTAAATCAAGGTAAGCTGTATATGTTGTAGTCGGTGTCTCAGTCTGACTCTTCCAGTCATAAACAACGGCAATACCTGTACTTCCCACTGTTCCTGTTATTGTAGATGATGTAATTGTAAATGTATTTCCTGTTATCTCATCTGTGTATGTTCCCGGCTCTACTAAAGATCCTCCGTTCGGAATGCTGATCTGTCCGCCGTTGCCGCTTCCCATAGCGATAACAACGCCTTTCTTACGACATACTGCCGCAACATTGTTTGATGATACAAAGTACTCGCTCTGTCCAATCATTGCATTGTGGAAATGATTAACTGCCGCAACTTCAGCACTCTTGAAATGTGTACTTCCCTTTGCTCCTGCCATTATCTGTTCCTTAACTGCGGATGATGGTCTTGAGAAGTAAAGTGCTGTTGCAGACTGTCTGCTGGCAGCCATTGCATAAGCTCTGTCAATTACATTCTGAGACATCTCATTTGAATATCCCGAGTCCTTTCCGTTAGACCATGTATCGTGACTCTCTCCCCAGTACACCAGTTTCTTAGGCTGAATACCTCTGTTTGTCCAGTTTCCGTAGCTGGTTGGTGCAGTTCCTGAATTAAATGCATTTCTGAGAGTCTGTCCGTAAGAACTGTCGGTAAAGCTCATATAAGTTGCATATTCTGATGCAAGTTCGTTATTCTTTGATGTTGAAGATGCACCCGGTTCTCCAAGCATCTCTCCGTAATGATACAATCCGCTGTCATTACACACAGTTGACCAGAATGCGCATCCCTCACTTGGAAGTGCAATGTGCTTTGCCGCATCCCATCTGATACCATCAACTCCAAGAGACTTGAGGTCCATCAAATAATTTCTAACCAACTGCTGAACATATGAATCTTCAGACTTGAGATCCTGCATTCCAAGATCCCCTGTAGTAACTGCTGTACGATTTGAATAGTTATCAATCTGTCCGTAAGTATGCCAGTATTTGCTGTCCTTCAGATCGCTCTGAATATTTGTGTGATTGCCCGCAAGGTGATTTGCCACCACATCTACCACAATCTTAATTCCGTACTTATCAGCTTCCGTGCAAAGACTCTGAAGTTCACTCCTCGTTCCAAGGTCATTACTTGACACTGAAAATCCAAGGGGTTGATACAACCAGTACCAAATTCCCGAATTCACTCCCGTCTGTGCCGGTGAGGTCTGGATAGATGTAAATCCCGCTTTTGCAATATTAGGCAGTTCCGCCTTGATGTCATTATACTTCCAGTCGAAACAGTGAAGAATAACTCCATCCTGAATATTGTCCGCTAATCCGTAATTGTTAGTTGCAGCATATACCTGATTTCCCGCTATGCCTGTGATTGTTTTTGTGTTGCCGTCAAATGTTCCAAAACAGCTCGTCATGAGCACAGTTAATGAAACAAGACATCCGATCGCTTTTTTCTTTTTCATTGTACCCTCCATATTCCAATGACTTTTAGGATTGTACATCAAATCAAAAAACTCCCCAGACTCTTTCCTTTGGCATCAATTTTTCTTAAAATTGTCGCCGATATAATTCCCCTTCTATTCGTCTTGGGTTTTGACTCAATATCAATCCTTTTATATAATTCCGTACAACTCACCTATCTTTATATTTTATCATATTTATTCATTTATTAAAAGTCATCAAACTTATTCATCTTGAATTCTTTTTTAATTATGTGTTATCATATATCGTAAAGTTTTATGGAGGTAAGTCACTTTGGAATTCATTTTCAAAGTGTAATTATAGTATTATGAATCAGACACAATTCAATGAAGCTCTCACTTCATTAGTAGAATATGCCGCTGCAAACGGTAACAATATAACAAAAAAAGATGTGGAACTCTACTTTGGAAATATCATTGAAGATGATAGTATGTATGTTCCGATTTTTACATATCTGAAAGAAAGCAAAATTACTGTTAACGATTTAGATTCTGAGGAATTAATTAATCAGGATAGCGTATCAGACGCGATAGATAATCCTTATGATGACAGCAATTCTGATTTTCCAAAAGATTTGAGAAATGAGGTCAACTCAATCACCCCAAAAATTGAAAGTGAAAAAGAACTCAAATTTATTGAGATGTACAAAAATGATCTGGCAGGAATCAAATCCCTAGAGGTGTCAGAAAGAAAGACTCTTATAGAAAATATGAAAAACGGAGATTCTTCGGCGATGGCTGTGTTGACGGAAGACTGTCTTTCTACAGTTCACGAAATTGCAACTTCATTTATGGGACAAGGACTTACCCTTGGTGATTTGATACAGGAAGGAAATATTGGATTGATGTTAAGTCTTCCTGAGTTTGACGGTGAGGTGGAGGAGTTCGACGAATATATAAAAGAAAAAATCAGAGAATCTATAAGCGAAGCCATCAGTATTCAGGTCAATTCCGAAAGAATATCTTCCCATCTTGCCCAGAGAATGAACAGTCTGGATGATATTTCAAAAGAGCTCACCGAGAAACTTGGACATGCCCCTTCCGTGGAAGAGTTAGCAGAAGAAATGCACATATCAACAGACGAAGTGGAGACTATTATCAGGACTTCACTCAATGTGCTCACAGTTACAGGTGAAAATGCTGAGTCGGATAGCAATCAGTAATCAAATAATATAGTAAGCACTTCGTGCTTTCATAATCTCAAAAAACATTAAAAGAGGTGTTACGTCAGTGAATGATAATCACTGACATAACACCTTTTTTTGTTATTTCAAACTAATAAATTCAATGTCTATTACCATCTGTTAATATTGTATTTTTACTGCTTACGATTTACTGCTCTTGAAAGCATATTTAACTTTGGAAACTTTTGATTTCTTAATCATCTTCTTAATATTGTTAAATGCCTTCTTATCTGAAACATATATTGTAAACTTTGCATTCTTTTTAATTGACTTGAACGCATTCTTTCCGATTGACTTGAGGTTGTTTGCATAGAGATTGATTGTCTTCAGTTTCTTACATCCTTTGAAAGTTCCTGCCTCTATTGTCGTAACTGTTGAAGGAATTGTCACTGTTGTAATCTTTGTATTTCCTTCAAAAGCTCCGGCTCCAATTGACACAACTGTATACTTGATCTCACCAACCGTTATAGTCTGAGGTATAGTAACTTTTGATTCTTTCTTTGAAGGGCAAAGATACTGTACTGTTCCCTCTGACGTTCCGTCAGATGCCTTAACTACTTTGTATACTGCCTTTGAAGTATTGTCGTAGATTTCATCTCCGGCTTTTGGAATTGCAGCCTTTTTAACTGCATCCACTGCTGCAGCCTTGTCTGCTTCAGCCTTACTGTTTGCCGCATCCACTGCTGCAGTCACCGCTGCCTGTTTATCTGTTTCTGCCTTCTTGTTTGCTTCTTCTACTGCAGCTTTCTTGTCTGCTTCTGCCTGCTTGTTTGCCTCTTCTACTGCCCACAGTTTTTCATTTTCGGCAGACACTTTCAAGTCTTCTATTGTTGCTGCTACCACTAACTTCTCAAGTTTTTCTACTGCTTTGGCATCAATAAATTTCTTCTGCTCAGGAGTAAGTGCATCGTATGCTGCCTTTGCAGCATCAACTCTGGCCTTGTCTGCAAATGTAACCTTGTCTACTTCCGGCAATGCATTAATGCTATCAATTACAGGCATTGCAGCCGTGTAATCAATCTTAGCATCCTGTTTTGCATTATTAAGCGCCTGCTTCACTGCCGCGAATTCATCAAATACATCTTCACCTACAAGTTCTTTCTGCGCATCAGTCAACTTTTCCGCTTCCGCTTTAACTGTATTAATCGCGTCTTCATCAAAAACACTTATTTTATCAGCCTCAGGAAGCTCTGCAACCATTTCTGTAAATGTTTCTGCCGCATCGATATCTTTCTGAACATCTTCAGGATAAGACACAACCTCTTCACCCGGATGGAACCAGAATCTCTTGTCAAATTCATACTCGTTAGGATTATGGTAATTTGGATCATACGGATTGGTGTCAAGAACCCATCTGCCATCTTCTTCGTGATACCATTCTTCACAAGTTCTATAGAACACCTGAACCTCAATATCATCAGTTGCATCTTCCGCTATGTTTACTGTAACTATTCCTGTATCCATATCAGTCTTTACAGTTGCATCACTGGAATTACCTCTAGACTTCGCAACAACAGTCAGAGTCCTCTTATAACTGTCATTATCTTCATTAACCGGAATGATATAGAATGTTCTTCTTCCTTCACCGTATGTCGCATTGTCGCTACCTACAATATATCTCTCGGTTGCAACTTTAGTTCCAAAAATACCTGCTTCCGGCATACCTGCATTAATCATTACAAAGCTTGTCTCATCACCATCTGTATAAACTACTCTGTATACACCTGTCTTATTGATTCTGATTTCAAATACATCTTCTATCTCATGATAGATATCTTCCTGTCTTTCATCATCCCACTCATTGTATCCTGCCATTGAAATGGATGCCACATCACTTGAAACATCATTTCCAAACTCATCTGATATCTTTAATTTAGGCAGGCTGTTTTTATCAAGCAGCTCGATACCATCATCTGTTTTAAATCCAAGAGTGAGTGTTCTTCCACCACATATTGCTGCACCTTCATCTTTTCTGAAGTCTCCTGCCTGTTCAACCGGATTTCTGGCAAAATCTCTCCACGTGCCTCTCTCATCCATATCCCAATTCGTTCCTGTTACAACAAGTCCACTCTGGTCAATTTGGAGATTAAATCTGTACTCGTCAAAAAATCCATCCTGCTTATAAATTCTTACAACAACTGCCTCCCAGATATCAAACATAATACCCTCAGGAATAGTAAATGCCACAGGACTGTAATCCCAATTATCAATGTCGTCCTGCTGAAGCTCTCCCTTAAATTCAATTGATGCACCTGTGAACCAGTCATTGTTCTTAATATTATCAGATACATTCAGATAATATGTTTTGCCATCTTCATATGTAGTCCATTCATCTCTTACTCCCACAACATTTTCTTCCGTGGCTTCGGCTGAAGAGTAAAGAGCAACCTCAGGCAATCCTACATTAATACTAATCTCTGATATATTTTCGCCCGTATCATAAGCCAGTTTATATGTACCGCATGCATTAAATCTGAAATTAAATACTCCTTCCGTAAGCGGCTTTTCATTTCCCTCTCTGTCGTAATCCCAGTTTCTGATTTCAACTGTTCCTTCAGGTACCGGATCACCGTTATCATACGTTACGGAAAGTTTGTCCATATCGGTTACAGGAGTTACGTTATCATCCTTAACTATTCCAAGAGAAACTATCGAATCCTGTTTCATGCTGAAATTGTAATTATTCCAGAATCTGTCAGCCTGACCATTAAATACTGCGCTTTGCTCATCACCATTATTATCCCACCATGCATCGGAAATTAAAAAGCCTTCCATCTTTGGATCAAAGAATAATCTTTCACCTCTGTGTTCATTGTTTTCACTGTGTACTTCATCCCAAATTATCACACCATTGCAAATCACATCAAAATAGTCTGTATTTCCGGCATAAATAGTTAATTTTGCCATGCTGTTGTCTGAAGTAAAATCAAGGTCTATATCACCATTACCACCGTAAGGCACGTTTTCCTGTTTTTCTTCATCCCACAGGACTGCCTCTACGCTATTTAAATTACATCTCTTTGCACCATTCTTCAACATCTTGATGTAGTAAACACTGTCTCTGTCAGTAGGATATCTTGTAATTCTTCTATTGGATACCAGTGTAGACTCATCAAAAACTGTGTCTGAACTGTAAACTGCAATCTCCGGAAGATTAACACGAATAATTGCAAACTTATCGTCAATTACTATTTTGTAATCGCCACACTTTTCAAACCTTAAGGTAAAAAATCCATCATTAGGAATCTCATCTTTGCCCTGACCGTTGCGATTGCTAAATGGCTCAAAGAAAACCTCGTTCGTAACATCTTCATCTGTATCAGCATTTTTAAATCTGACACTTTCCACATCCGATGCATCAAGTTTGTTGTTCATATCATATCCGATAAATACTGTTGCATCATCATAGACACTCACTCCAAAATCATTACGGTAATCATCTTCGTTTGTGCTCTTAACAGGACCATTGTCATCCCAGCCTGCATCCCAGGCAAGCACAAGTCCTGTTCCCTGTGGCACTTCACCGTATGCTTTTACACTTACACCTGTAAAAAGGTTCACCACTAAAGCCAGCGCGATAATAATCGCCTGACTGCGCTTAATACTATTTTTCATTCTTCGTCCTCCTGTTTAAAATACCGTATAAACAAAAAGCCACTGATACATAATAATCTGTGGCTGGCCAATAGTTACATTTCCGATTTCAATATCATTCCGATCCATACTGAAAACTAATTAATATAAGTCCATTTTACCCCTCGCTTTATTGTGAGTCAAGAATCAAGTGGAAAAAGCTGCTACCTTAGCTTATTTGCTAAAGTAACAGCCCTTGCTGTAATCTAATGTCTATAGTTCTGTATTTATAATACTGTATTAATTGTTCTTTATTTACAATTCTTTATCTACAATTCAATGCCTATTCCCACTCAATTTCCATTTCACCTGTTCCGTTTCTAAAACCAAGTTCAAGATATTCATAATCAGCAATGTATTGAGCTTTGTAATGGAATGCTTTTCCTGAGCCGTATGAATCCGTAAATGTAAGTCCCCATGGCATTTCATCCAGACCCTTAATCTCTATTTGATTCTTAAACTTATCGACTGTTGCTTTATCTGACTTTTCAAACTTGAAGTAGAGTTTTTCTCCCTCTTTCAGTACAACACCCTCTTTCGGAATTTCTTTCCAGTTTTTATTGTCTGTACTGTAATTTGACATTACAAGAGGAATCTTGTCAAAATATCCTCCGTTTTTGTAAAAGACTGTGTCGCAGTTATCTTTGTCACTCGTAATTGAAAATTCAAATCCTTCTCTTCCGTTTTTGGAACTACCCTCAAGGGAAACTTTATAAGTTCCGCAGTTTTTAGTTGGAATAAGAGTCAGTTCATCGCTCTCTTGAGAATAAATCTTTTCACCGTTTTTCATTTTAAATGACTTATATTTGTATGTATATTTCTTATTATATTCTACATTTGTATCAGCATAATTTTCTGAAAGTCCAATTTCTTCATCTAATCCTTCATCTGATATTTCATCTATTTTTTTGAATTCTTTCTCCCCTTCAGCTTTTCTGTATACAATATATCCGTCAGGATATGCTCCTGTGCCAAAATCAACTACTATTATATTTTGTTTACCCTCAGCGAACGAATAATTACATCCGTAACCTTCCTCATACCCCTCGGTTCCAATATCAGGTTTTGACAATCCGCAACATCTCTCATAACCACCGATTGAATCATAACTGTTAGAATACATAATTACTTTCTCATTGCCATCTTTTTTACCTACCGCCTCAACATAATAATAGTAATTATTACCGGGCTTAACATCCTTATCCACATACTTGTTCTCTTCAATATCCCCAAGTTTTTCATAGAGTTTCTTGTCGATTTCTTCATAATTTCCCAATTCGTCTTTCTTCACTTTTGACATATCAACTCTGTAAAGTCTGTAGTATGAAGTTCCATCAACTTTATTCCAAATAATAGTAATATCATCCAATGAACTATCTAGTGTAATACACATTCCTTCTATATATGCACCGGATTCCGTTTCTGTTTCCGTTTCTGTTTCCTGCTCTGTTGTTATCACTTTATTTTTTGCAGATGTATTATTAACATTATTTTTTGTTCCGCAACCTGCAAGTGCACTCACACTCATACATCCAATCAAAAGATACCCCGCAATCATCTTTCCATTCACATTAGTTTTTCTCATGATTCAATTCCTCCCATAATTTACATTTACCAATAATCCTTTGTTATTATTTATTATCAATTTAAGTTAATTCAAGAACACTCTCATTTTTTGTTCTATACATTATAAACGTAATGAATTGAATTTTTATTTCATTTTTTGATATTAATTTTATTATTGTCTCTCCCCTTATTCTATTTTTCAACTCATCACTTTGCGAAACTTTTCTCGTCTTGTAAACAAATAAAAGATCATAGCGAACAACAAATGTACACTATGATCTTTCATATAATATTATTCTCTTATTGCTTACCTGTCAACACATCTCTTTATGAATCGGATGTGTCATCTCACCCTATACAATTACATTGACTTAATATTGTTATAAATTCCTTCTGCATCAAGTTTGTCGTTCATACTGTAACCGATAAATACCGTTGCATCATCAAAAACACTCACACCAAAATCATTACGGTAGTCATCTTCATTTGTGCTCTTAACAGGGCCATTATCATTCCAGCCTACATCCCAGGCAAGCACAAGACCTGTCAATTGCAAATTGGCTTTTAATTAGTTTACTTGTCCTCAGAAGGCATAACAATATTGCTCTCCAGAGAATATAATATCTCTCCTTTAAATTCACAATATGCAACTACCTTGTATGTAGAATTTTCATTGAATTCATCTTCAAATTCAACCCCAGTCTCATCCTTTTTTACTTTAATATCTGCTATTTCTTCGAAGTGCTTAAACCTATTCCCTCTGTATAATTTATATCCGGTCGGAATAGCTCCATCAAATATATTGGCATTAAGATATATTTTACCCGAATCTTGATTAGTTATTTGTAAATCCGGTGTCGCTAGTCCCGGCTGAACTGACCATCCAATATTGATATCTGAATATGCTACAACTTTTTCTTTTCCCTTCTCTTTAGCAATTGCTTCAATAAAATATCCGTAACTGCTTCCTGAATGTACATCTTTGTCAATATATTTTTTTTCTTTTACTTCTGCTATTTTTTCAAAATCAGATTTTGTGTAAAATTCCTTTTCGCCATCTTTGGAATTATTCACCCTATATATAATAAATTTTGATACAATTCCCGGATAATCATATGCTATCTCTATTGTATTGATAGTCGGTTTCAAAATAAATTGTACCGAATCCTTATCCCTGCTTATCAATTTTAGATTTTCGTAATCAATGCTTACTAGCTCATCTCCGTCAAAATCGCTCTCAGTATATTCCCTAGTCCATTCTTCGTCCTTATCGAAAAATAAGCCCCCAACTACTACCGCAAGCAACACACATCCAATAAATGCTATGCTTATTATTTCTTTTTTTGATATTGGTTTCATGATTGTCACTCCCCTTATACTTTTTTTGTTACTCACCACTTAACCCGTCTTTTGGTGAAGTGGAAGTCATCTCACATCTTATATGTAATAATAAGAATAATAAAAGATCATAGCAAACAGCAAATGTACACTATGATCTTTCATATATTATTCTTCTCTTATTGCTTACCTGTCAACACATCTCTTTATGAATCGGATGTGTCATCTCACACTATACAATTACATTGACTTAATATTGTTATAAATTCCTTCTGCATCAAGTCCGAATTCTTTGATAAGTGCAACTGCAGGACCTGAATGTCCGAATACATCATTTACACCAATCTTGTGAACTTTTGTAGGATACTTCTCCGCAAGACACTCTGCAACTGCAGAACCAAGTCCTCCGATTACTGAATGTTCCTCTACAGTTACAATCTTACCTGTCTTCTTTGCAGCCTCAACAATGAGATCTTCATCTAACGGTTTGATTGTGTGGATGTTAATTACCTGAGCGCTGATTCCATCATCCTCAAGCATCTTTGCTGCCTCAAGGGCTTCACATACACAAAGACCTGTTGCAACAATTGTAAGATCAGTTCCATCTCTCATTACGACACCTTTGCCAATTTCAAATGTATAATTCTCATCATTGATAACAGGCACTGCAAGACGTCCGAATCTGAGATATACAGGACCTTCCATCTCGTATGCAGCCTTTACTGCTGCCTTTGCTTCTATATCATCACAAGGATTGATTACTGTCATTCCGGGGATTGTTCTCATAAGAGCAATGTCTTCGTTACACTGATGTGTAGCACCGTCCTCACCTACGGAAATACCGGCGTGAGTTGCTCCAATCTTAACATTTAAGTGTGGATAACCAATTGTATTTCTAACCTGCTCATAAGCTCTTCCCGCAGCAAACATTGCAAATGTACTTGCAAATGGAACCTTTCCTGTAACTGAAAGTCCTGCTGCAACTCCCATCATGTTAGACTCTGCGATACCACAGTCAATAAATCTTTCAGGAAATGCTGCTTTGAACTTACCTGTCTTAGTTGCCGCTGCAAGGTCAGCATCAAGTACTACCAAATCGTCATGCTGCTTTCCAAGTTCAACCAGCATATCTCCATAACTGTCTCTTGTTGCGATTTTCTTTACTTCTGACATAATGCTTCACCTGCTTTCTGCAATTCTTCCATTGCTGTTTTGTACTGTTCATCATTAGGTGCAGAACCATGCCATGAAACATTGTTCTCCATAAATGAAACACCTTTACCCTTTACACTCTTCATAATAATGGCAGTAGGCATTCCCTTTGTAGCTCTCGCCTCATCAAGAGCTGACTTAATCTGCTCAAAATCATGAGCATCGATATTGATAACATGGAAATTAAAAGCCTCAAACTTCTTGTCGATAGGATATGGTGAACATACTTCCTCGATTGTTCCATCAATCTGAAGATTATTGTTATCAACAATAACAACAAGGTTATCAAGTTTTCTGTGTCCTGCGAACATAGCTGCTTCCCAAACCTGTCCTTCTTCAATCTCACCATCACCTAAAACTGTATATACTCTAAAGTCTTTATTGTCCATCTTTGCTGACAAAGCCATTCCCACTGCTGTGGAAATACCCTGTCCAAGTGAACCTGCTGACATCTCAACACCCGGTGTGTGTTTTCTGTCCGGATGTCCCTGAAGATAAGAATCAATCTTTCTGAGTGTCTTCAAATCTTCCTTTGGAATGAAATTCTTTTCTGCAAGTACAGCATAGAGTGCAGGAGCCACGTGTCCTTTCGAGAGAACAAATCTGTCTCTGTCAGGATCATCTTTCTTAGATGCATCTACGTTCATCTCCTCAAAATAGAGGTATGTGAGCATATCAGCCACTGATAAAGATCCACCCGGATGTCCTGATTTTGCACTGTGCACCTCTTCAATAATACTTTTTCGTACTTCATTTGCAATTTGCTTTAGTTTTAAAGTATCCATGTTTTTTCCTTTCATTACTTGAATATCATATATCAAATGGTTATATATAAATAATACACCATATGAAATCAAATGTAACCCTCCGGCTAATATAATGTGAATTAAAAATTCAGCCATGCACATAAAATAATAAATATTATGAAAGACTGCTTGCAGGATTTCAAATATTTATTATTTTATGTATTTGGGGAACCCAAATCAGCGAGAAGTAGCAGATTTATCTGCGGATTCGAGCTGGCATGTATTTGGGGAACCCAAATCAGCGAAAAGTAGCAGATTTATCTGCGGATTCGAGCTGGCATGTATTTGGGACTTACTTAAAATCTGCTTCCCTCAGTATGTCCATACCTGTGTCATCATTTTTGCCTGAGAAGAGATTTGTGAGCTTTCTTGTAACTTTTGAACTTGCTCTCTTGATTGCTTTGCCTAAAATATTCTCAACATCTGCCTGGTCAATGCCCTGATGCTTACTGTAGAAATCATCAATGGCTTTGTAGAGTGCAAGTGTACCCATCTCATCTATCATGTAATTTCTTGTAGCCGCATATTTCTTTGCATATGCAACCCACTCTTTTACGTCATATTCCTTGATAACGAGAACATTGTCAAACATCTTTGCAATATCTTCATTCTCAGTTCTCATAGTCTTGAGGGCAGAAGTTTCTCCCTCAAACACCATAATCATATCATCAGTAAAATACTGACCCACTGATACGAACTCTGTGAGAACACTTCTTCTAAGATGCTGTGCATTCTCAACAATCAAGTCACTTCCAACAAGTTTCTTCATTGAGCTTCTAATTCCTCTTGTATTTAGTACAGAAGCATCAACCTTGGCAATTCTTCTTCCGTGTCTTCCACGTTTTCTGTTAACAAGTTTGATAAGTTCGATTGCCATTGTAGTCTTGCCACTCTTGTCATCTCCAAGAATCATGATGTTTCCTGTTCTTGAATGTCCAAGACCGCAGTAACTTGCTGCAAGATTTGTAACTGTATCCTTTATCTTCTGTTCAAGACCATTTACCGACTTAAAGCTCTCAAACGGAACCATTTCGGCATCTGTCACTACTATCTTATCTAAATCCAGAGATAATGTCTGTGTAATATTGTTGTTTGTCTTTTTCTTTACTTCAGGTAATTCGTTATTCACACTCATTTCTTCTCCTTTATCATTTTCGGGTTTCTCTCCCTGTTGTTCATCAACTGAATCTTCCATGTCCTCTTTTGTAGCCTTATCCAAGTTCGCGAACAATTCTTTCAGACTGGCAGTATTTGCCGGAGACGGTTTTGTAAGCGGCGCAACACTTGCGTGCAGTTTCTTGACAGGTGCATCAAAATCAAGATCAAATACGGCTACGTTGTCTTTGATTTCAACTTCGATTGGATTGTTATCAGCTGCAGCCACAGAGGAATCATCACTCTGCTCATGATTATTGAAATCACCCACCTCATTGCTGTTAAAATCCTCTTTAGCATCATCACCGGATATATCAATCTTATTATAATCAACAGACGTATCATCCTTGTTGTCATCACTTGAATCTGATTTTTCTTCTTTCATCTCCTCAAGTGCCTTCAGAATATCAGGAATTACTTTTGTCTGCTCTTCTTCTGTCTCATCAGGTAAATCTCCAAATCCGTCATCACTGCCGTTTTGGGCTTCCTGCTGCATGTTTTTCTCTGCTTCAATCTTTTCAAATACAGCCTCAACTTCAGCCTTCAAATCCTTTGTATGAAGCATAACATCATCTAATTTTTTATTCTTGTTTGGATCTAATTCCATATCAAGAATACTGAGTTCGTCTGTTTTGTCACGTTCCTTAACGGAAATCACATTTTTCATAACAGGCTTTTCTTCTGTAGAAGCTCCATCTGAATCTTCAGCTTCCGCAAATTCAGATTCTCCTTCTGCAGTTGCATCTTCATCTGCATCTTCAGTTTCCGCAAATTCAGATTCTCCTTCTGCTATATCTGCTTCTTCTGCAGCTTTTGTTCCTTCAAATCCAAACTCTTCTGCCGCAACATCATCTGAATCTAATGCTTCAAAACCTGTCTCACCTGCTTTAGCTGCTCCTGAATTAATTTCATATTCCTTCACGTCATCTTCGCTGTTTTCAAGAACATCAACCGGATTAATCGGCTCTATGTTCATAGTGCTGATTTCCATGGTTTCAGGTTTTGAATCTTCCAATTCAATCTCAGCAAGAGGAATTGGTGCCGTATCACTGAGCACTTCCTCAATTGCCTCACTGTCTATTTCTTCAGTAAAAACAAATCCGTTGATTGCATCGTCCACATAAGATTCAAGAGCTGCTTTCACGTCATCCATCTCAGTCTCATCAGCCAAATCTTTTGCATCCAGTTCCTCAACAATAGTTGTATTCATTCTCTCTTCTTCAGCTCTCTGAGCTGCCTCTTTTGCCGCCTTATCAACCTGAAGTGCAGACATATCCATAGTCTCAACTGTCTTGTTGACTGTGTCTGTCTTTAATATGCCTCTGTTTTCAAGATTTCTTAAGACCTCTTCGATTGACAACTGACCTGTAATCTCTTTTTCAGCCTTTCTAGGCTCAGGAATATCAAATCCAATCTGTCCATTCTCATCGTATTTGTATAACGGATCAAGAGTCATTGTAATCTCTTCTTTTGGCTTCTCATTTTCAATTTTAATTTCTTTCATCTGCTCTTCGCTATTCATGATTTCACGAATATTTCGAGCTATAACAGCCTGAAGATCAATAGTATCGGAACCGTCTCCCTCGAATGATTTAACATGAATATCTTCAATGTTAATCTCACCCGGAATCTGAACAGTGTCTGCCACGCTTTCCTCTGCAAGTTTCTCACTTGCAAGAACAGCCTCCATAATTGGATCTTCCAACACTTCATCATTGTCAATGTCTTCAACATCTACTGTCTTATTTGCCTCAGCTTCTTCCTGCGCTTTGGCTCTGAACTCTTCTGTCTTCAAGGTTGTAAAAGGAATTGTATTGCTTTTTTTGATTTCTTCTATCTCTTCAGGTGTTTTTCTGACCGGCTCAAAGATAGCTGTCGCTGTCTCATTCCCCTGTGCGAGAGCATCTGATTTCTTCTTTTTTGCCGCCTCAGTCAATCCTGAAATAATATCTATCGCTCCAAGGGATACAGATTTAATCTTTTCAGGAATCAGACTATCTGATTCTTCATCATATGAATCCTCATCATCCGGATAATCATCTTCTTCTGTGTCATCTTCTTCTGTGTCATCTTCTTCTGTGTCATCCGAATACTTTTCTTCATCTGTTTCACTTAAATAATCTGTTTTGTCTTCGTCATCCGAATAATCTGCTTTGTCTTTATTATCTCTATCTGCATATTCATCATCATAAGAAACGTATGTATCTGTACTATTTGCATCACCGCTATCTTTGCTTTCTACCGTAGCAGCTGTCTCACCGCTTTCTGCAGCATTCTCCTCGGAAGCATCTTCATCTTCTATATTGTAATTGGCTTCCTGTGACTTTGTGAGTGGTTTGTATTTCTTTTTCAAATCCATTGCAAGCTTTACATATTTGCCATGGCTAAACCAAAGGCTCATCTCGTCGCAGAGTTCAACACATTTTTCGGTATCACCCGCCTGGTCATAGAGACATGCAAGTTCATACATCCATCTCTCTTCCATATCGATGTCCACATACTCTTCAAGGATTCCCACAAGATATCCCACAGGCATGCCCTTTGCTTTTGCTATGGTGTACTGAAGGATGTATCTGTTAGTATCTCTCGGCGCCATCTCAATGAAATCCTGATAAAAATCATCCGCCTCGTCAAACTGTTTTAGTTTAGAGCAGATAACAGCAAGTCTGAAAGCCAAATTCTTTCCCATATGAGTTCTCTCATATGCCATAAGGAGTAACTCTTTTTCAGCTTCGTAATCATGATTAAGTCTGTAAGCATTTGCTCCCAGGACAAGATTCTGAACGTCTTTTTCTTTCTTCCATTCAATCTCTTCTGCAATACTTACAGCTATCTCTGCTTTTTTCTCTTTTATCGCTTTTTCAAGTTGATCCAATTTTAAATTTGTTTCAAACTTATCCATTTTTATCTCCTTTAAAAAATGTATGTTTATATAACATTAGTAAAAGCATTTATGTCAAATGTATACACTCATATAACTTATTGAAGAAATACAAGTGCAATCAGATACTCACTCTTCCGTTAAGGGCACGAAGCAGTGTAACATTATCAACACACTCCAAATCTCCGCCAACCGGAACACCGCTGGCAATTCTGCTGACCTTGATGCCGATAGGCTTTACTACTTTGCTTATATACATTGCTGTGGCCTCACCCTCAACACTTGAGTTTGTTGCAATAATAACTTCGTCCACATCATCTTTGAGTCTCTCAAATAATTCCTTGAGACGAATGTCATTTTGTCCGATTCCAAGCATAGGATTAATTGCACCGTGAAGAACATGGTAAACTCCTTTGTACTCTCCCACGTTCTCATAGGCTGCCATGTCTCTTGTTGTCTCAACAACCATGATAGTCTTTTGGTCTCTCTCCCTGCTGGCGCAAATCGGACACACTTCTGAATCTGTCAGCGTGTAGCATTTCTTGCAGAACTTTACGTTGTTCTTTGCATCTGTCAGTGCATGTGCCAAAGACTCAACCTGTTCTGCAGGCATATCAAGAATGTGGAATGCAAGCCTCCCGGCTGTCTTTGGTCCTATACCCGGAAGGGTTGATAACTCTTCAATTAATTTTGATATATGACCACTGAAATATTCCACTAGAATAAGCCTCCCAAGCCGCCTGTGATCTTAGACATCTGCTGTGCTGATGTCTCTTCGATATGTCTGATAGCTTCGTTTGTAGCTGCTACAATCAAGTCTTCTAGCATTTCGATATCATCAGGATCTACAACTTCCTCTGATAACTTAACAGACTTAATCTCTTTCTTACCTGTGATTGTTACTTCAACGGCACCGCCGCCTGCTTTGGCAGTGTACTCCATATTCTCAAGGTTTGCCTGAGCCTCTTCCATCTGCTTTTGCATCTTCTGTGCCTGTTTCATTATATTATTCATGTTTCCCGGCATTCCTCCCGGGAATCCACCTCTTTTTGCCATTTTAAAAATCCTCCTCTTGAATTGTTATATTGTTAATTTTTTTCTGAATTTCCTGAAAATAATAGTCGCTGCCGTAGTTTCCGCCTTCAAGCTGCTTCACTTCAACTTTGACCTGTCTGCCGAATTCATTGGCAATGATTGTCTCAATCATCTCGATAATCTCCGGCTTGTTGCAAACGTCAAATCCCATGCTGGTATGCTCAAATGCCATAATCAGGGTATTATCACCTTTGACGCTCAATCTGACTTCACCAAGTTTTGCTCTCACTATAGGCGATGAAACTAACTTAATTACATCTCCCCAGTGGTCTGCAACATAGCGTATGTCCTCAGGGACTGCCATTGGCGGTGGTGCCGTCTGAGTATTCTGTGCTGAGTTTTGGTTTGCACCGGCAGTCTGGTCAGCACTTCCCTGCTGTCCGGAATTCTGTGTTCCGAAACCATTTGCATTTTGTGGAATCTGTCCACTCATTACAACTCCGTCTTCAAGTCTTTTCTCCAACAGAGCTATTCTATTTATCATGGAATCCATATCGGTTTCCATCATTGGCTTATTAATCTTGATGAGGGCTATCTCAATCAGTACTCTCTTCTGAGTAGAGTTTTTGAGGTCCGATGACAATTTTGAAAAGATTCGAATGTATCGCATTATAACTTCTGCCTCTATATGCCCGGCTTCCTGCTTGAGTGCCTCGACTCTCTCAGTTGATGCGTCAATCAGATCCTCTATATTGTCTGCGGTTTTTACCAGAAGAAGATTCCTCAGATACCATGTGAAATCACTCACAAACTGATCCAGTTCTCTTCCCTGAACCACCATATCATCAATGACTCGCATTCCCTCTACAACATCACACTTGATGATGCTTCTTATAAGTCTGCTGAACACTTCCGTATCTACAGCACCAAGCACCTCTAAGACGTTGTCATAGGTAATCTTCTTTCCCAGATAGAAAGCAATACACTGATCCAAAAGACTGAGGGCATCACGCATGGAACCGTCTCCGGCCTTTGCCACATATCTGATAGCCTTGTCCTCATATTCAATCTGTTCGTTGTCCATTATCTCTTTCAGCCTGTCAGCTATGGTATCGATTGTGATACGTTTGAAATCATATCGCTGACATCTTGAGAGAATAGTGATTGGAATCTTGTGCGCCTCCGTTGTGGCAAGCACAAAAATAACGTAAGAAGGTGGTTCCTCTAACGTCTTAAGCAACGCGTTGAAGGCCTGATTAGACAACATGTGAACCTCATCAATGATGTAAACCTTATACTTACCCTCTGTTGGTGAGTACTCGATTTCCTCTCTGATCTGTCGCACATTCTCAACGCCATTATTGGAAGCAGCATCGATTTCTATGGAATTCATGGAACTTCCTGCTGCTATCGCCTTGCATGTAGCACATTCATTACAGGGACTTCCGTTTATCGGATGTTCACAGTTAACTGCCTTCGCAAAAATCTTTGCAATACTGGTCTTACCTGTTCCTCTTGTACCACAAAAAAGATATGCATGTCCTATACGTCCTGCGTTAATCTGGTTCTGTAAAGTAGTAACAATATGGTCCTGTCCCTTTACTTCGTCAAATGTCTGTGGTCTGAACTTTCTGTATAACGCTGTGTATGACATGGTATCTCCTTTCTGCAGGTTAATTAGGAAACATAGTTTCCGCAATTATGAAAACATAAAATGTTTTTCGCATTTTGTGTGCACCCATTTAGTCCATTTATAAGAGATTTTAATCACTTATAAATGCACCCTCCGATATTTCATCTATGTTACATAACAATAAACAAAAGCCACAATTTCTGTCACAAAAATATGTGGAATTGTAACATTTTTTTAATGAAAAAACCTCAAAAGGGCATAAAGGCACACCTTAGGTTTCATTATATAATAACTTGACATAAAAATAAAGAAGAAATACAAAAGTGTCAAAAAGTACCAATAAAGAAAAACAAGCTTCAGGCTCTGCAAACAGCAAAGCTTGAAGCTTGTTTTATGCTCTTACTAAAATTCAATTTGAAATTTTATCTGATATCCAAAAGCAAATTTGCCCACTGATACCATGTTTGCTACGCCCATGGATTTGTGCTTTCAGGCTTTCTGATATCCGAAAGCAAAAACTGCTCCCACAAATACCATCTTCCGTCCTTTGCCTTTCTAAGCTGCACTGCTCTCTCACTGTCAGCTCCACCTGACTTTAAGAATAATTTTGCATATCCTTCATCAGCATATGAGTATGGATTCTCACTGACAACAATTGTGTAAGGAGTGCTCGGAGTGTAGTCATTCTGTGGTGTTGCCCCATTGAAGAAAGATCTTGGCACATAATCCTTGTCCATAAATCTGTCATTTATAAACTGCTTTTCTGCCGGTGAAATCTGTCTTGGTCCACTGATTTCCTGAAGCATTGCAAGGCACAGTTCTCTGTCCTTTGGATAAAATGAAAGCGCCACAACAGTAAGCGCAGCTGTGTCAAACGGTGTCGAAAGTGCCGCCTGAGGAAGAGCCTTGAACTCTTCTAAATTGGTCGGTATTCTGTCAAAAACAATACTCTCTGATTTGTTTTTTGCAGAATTAATCATATTCTTAACCGCAGTTTCGCCGCCCGCCGTCATCTTGCTCACTTGATTTCCAAGTTCCGGTCCTCCGACTTCCCTGGCTATGTCATTAACCTGTTTTTTTATTGAATCAAACAATCCCATATTCATACCTCCCTGTATCACTATCTTGGCACTCACCACTTAGCACATATGTGCTTGAAGCAGGAGTCATCTCACATCTGATATATTGCTATTTTACCATAATTGCCCATCCTATTTCCACAAGCAGTTGATTATTTTTCTTCTATAAATAGACGTACAATAGAAAATAAAAAAAAGTTGCCAAAGCAACTCTTTTATTATCATATATTATTAATCCGCGCATCTCGCTTTGTAAGTACACCATAGGCGTTACCTTTACAGCCAACTCAGCTCAGGTTGCCTCATGTCACACGAAAGCTCCTACTTAGTGCTGCTCCATTCCTGACCTGACACGGTTCATAGGTTTTCGTTGCATAAGACCCAAACGTCAACATCACTTATAAAGGGCAGCCCTACAACGTAAATCCGAGGCGAGATAACACCCCTGCTGTAGCGGATTGCAGGTACAGGACACCGCTAGTTTCCCGGCTGCGCGGAAGTTTTATAAC
>JAEEGL010480067.1_pt1 | contig 39644 bp, 34 predicted proteins | sample 9134231 | NCBI WGS metagenome assembly JAEEGL01 (sample SAMN16246548, study PRJNA631951) | gut metagenome | biome: gut microbiome; feature: rumen; material: fiber-attached | host: Bos | place: Iran: Karaj | collected 2018-10
AAGAATGCCGTGTAGCGAGACAGGAATCTTACGAGAAAATTGTTGCTTCGAACCCAGAACTGCAGGCTAAAGAAGAGGCTTCAAGGGAAGATTACTTTAGTAATCCGGCCTACAGGCGCGAGTATGAACGTCGTCGTTGCGACGAATACAACAAGAGGTCGCTCGGAGAGCGTATCCAGTTATGGCTTCGCCGACTTATCAATAAGATAAGGCGCGCGCCCAACTGCGACGACTACGGTCAGCTCATTTCGCACTCTAGCTAAAAACCTTCAAAAAACCACCGCTCCCCCATGCGGTGGTTTTTACATGCCTTATTTTTTCAAGAAATCCTTGATATCGTTTGGGAGCACGATGACGGTCTTCTGGGAAGGATCCGAGGAAATCTTCTCGAGCGTCTGGAGGGTACGAATCTGAATACCGCCTGGGGTGCGAGCGAGCAAAGATGCGGCGTCGGCCACGGACTTTGCGGCAGATTTTTCACCTTCAGCCACGATGATGGCGGCGCGGCGTTCGCGTTCGGCTTCAGCCTGCTTTGCCATGGCGCGCTTCATGTCGCCTGGGAGCTCAATGTTCTGGAGCTTCACGTTCTCAATGTCGATACCCCACTTGTCGGTTTCTTTGTCGACGATTTCCTTGATCTGTGCGGAAATCTCATCGCGCTTAGAAAGAAGCTCATCGAGCTCGAAGTTACCGGTAATATCGCGGAGAGCGGCCTGTGCGAAGTTGGTCGTCGCGTAGATGTAATTCGTCGTCTCGAGCAGAGCCTTGGCTGGATCGAGCACGCGGAAATACACGATGGCGTCGACGCCGACCGTGACGTTATCCTTTGTAATCACTTCCTGCTTTGGCACGTCGATTGGCGTGGAGCGCACGTCGACACGCTGCATGGTCTGGAAGTAAGGGAAAATCAGGCGAAGGCCTGGCCCCTTGATGCCACTGTACTTACCGAGCGTGAATATGACGCCGCGCTCGAATTGGCGCACAACGCGGCAACCCGGCAAGATGATAAATAGTAATACTAGGATGAATACGCCGAAGAAAACACCAGCGAGTTCCATAATAATCTCCTTTTATTTTTATTAATTATACAATATTTACTTTGTAGATAGGCCCGCGTTCATGAGCGTTTTGACTTGCTCGTAATCGTGAGTCGTATCCCAGTTGCCAGCGAAGCCGTCGTAGACGAACTTATCGAAGACGAAGTGCGGGATGCCGCTGCCATTGAGGTTCTTTTCGGCCTTGGCGGTATTTTTGTTGAGTTCGCTCAAGGTTTCCTGATTGTCGACGCATTGCTTGAAACTATCTTGATCGAATTCGATGTCCTTTGCGACATCAGTGAAGTAGCTATTCGGGAGGTCTGGGATATGCTGGCTATACGGATCGACGCCAATGCCCTTCGAATGATAATCTTCGAACATCTGGGCGAGCAGCGCGTAGTAGTAATCCCAGAACTTATTCTGTCTAGCAGCACAATATGCGGCGATGCCAGCTGGGCGGCTGTTATTCGAATGACCGTTTCTATAGTTTATATCCGTGACGCGAATTTCGAAGAGGATGTTCTCGCGCTTAATATAGTCCTTCTCCCACTTATCGAGGTTTGCGGCGATTGCGTTCGAGAATTTGTCGCAATATGGGCAGAAGATATCCGTGTACATGACGAAGTGGTGCTTCGCGGTTTCGGCGTCGCCCTTGCTCATTGCGGCGTTCCAGACGCCGTTATCTGGCGCTGGCGGGTTGAGTATGTTATATACCACGAGCCCCACAAGAAGTCCAATTACGGCAACCAACGCGCCAATTCTAATTGCTTTTTGCATGCTTTTCCTTTCTGTTATTAACGCTTGCTAGGACGTAGTCGATATAACCGAGTCTGAGGATGGTAAAGATAAGTAGGCCAAAGGCGAGAATTGTGAATATTTTGCCGATTGTCTCCGCCATAGCAACCGCGCTTGCTCCGGCGATTGCCGAGAGAATAGGGGTAAGCAGGCCGATTCCGCAGCTTGGACAGCCCAAGGCGATGAAGCCAAGAATTGCTCCGATCCCACCAGTGCTCGCTCCGTCTAGAGCGGCATTTTTCTCGCGGTGGCGCCAAGTAAAGACGAGTTGCGCAATCACGATGCCCTGTAGAATAGCGAGCAGGATGATGCTGATGCCCCAGAGCGATGTGAAGTTCTCGAAAATGTTCAAGAAGACGCGCCCCAGGACGCCGAGCTTATCGCCAAATGACAGGCCAGAGCAAATCAATTGCCAGTTTCCGTTGCCATTTTGCCAAAAACTTAAGATATAGGCGATCAAAACTACGCAGAATATACCAAAAATCGCATATTTTGGACGCGAAAAAACCTTGCCAAAACCGAACAAACCAAGCTTCGCCCGATCAAAGATCGTCTCAGCTACTTTTCGGATTCCCATAGGCCGTGAATATTACAGAACGCATAGGCGCGAACCTTGCCGGCGCCATTCATCTTTGAGAACTTCACGACTGGCGGGGTAGAAAGACCAAGTTTCTGAATTTCGACGCGTTCGCCATCTGTTAGAGCCACCCATTCGATGCGATGCTCAGGCTCCATTGCGTGAAGCTGTAGGCCAACCTGGACCTCTGTATCGTTCTGATTTAGCTCAATAATTGGCGCATGTTTTTCGCTACCTTCGGTACCATGAATCGTATCGATAACTTCCATTTCATTGCCGCAGCAAGAAGGGCGTACATCTGGATCAATCATGACGAAGAACAGATTACCGCAAGTATTGCAGCGATAAAACTTCAAGCCTTCTCGTTTTTCTCCCATAAACCTCCTTTATTGCTTCTATTTTACCTTATTTCTCGTGCTTTTATCAATATAATATTCCGCAACATTTCCGCAAAAAGTAAATAGATTTTCATCCATCTACCCCTGTTAATTCATGAATATATAACACAATAAAACACGAAAAAGTCAATGTTGACTAATAAAATGCTTGCGTCTAAAATAATAAGCAAGAGGTGTTTGTCGGGATCACTGAGAGTTGACCCGGACAATTAGAAATGAGTCTCATGCGAAAGGGACTTATTTTTTTGCCTCCGAGGGCCTCGCGGTATGTTAAAATAGAGCCATGGTGCGTTGGCGGAGCAGTTACGCAGAGGTCTGCAAAACCTCGTAGACCAGTGCAACTCTGGTACGCACCTCCATATAGATTATTTAGGTTTCTCTAGGGGCGAGTGGCGGAATTGGTATACGCGGCAGACTTAAAATCTGCTTCCTTTACCGGATTATGGGTTCGAGTCCCATCTCGCCCACCAGCTTTTGATTTCCCGAAAGGGACTTATTTTTTTGCCAAAAAAATAATGCCCAGGCTGGCTGCCTGGGCATTGGAGGTTTTAGCTTTCGGGGAAAGTGATTTTTCCTTCGCGCTTCTGCGCGTCATAGAACATCGTGAAGCGTCTCTGATGGAAGTGTGACGCCTCGGGATTCATCGGAGCAAATCGAACATAGCAGTAGCCCTCGAGGTTGAACTTTTGGCCGGAGCCATCCTCGTGAGCGATGCCGGTCAGCTTGAAATTGCTGACGTGGAGCGGGCGGAAGGTGCCGCCTGGAGCTTCGTAGTCGAAGACTACGCTGAAGTTGACTGTGACGCGATTAGTCTTGCTATAGGCATACTTTACTGCGTCAAACAGTGTGTCCTTTGCGGGGCCGCCGCAAACCTTGTACGTTCTGGCTGTTACTTTGATATCCATACAGATACCTCCTTGTGAAGTTTCTATCCCTGGCATACGCTTCGGGATCAGTGTATTTTTTCTAACCTCCCTGTGAGATTAGTATAACTACATTATATCACACTTACGCTAAAAAGTCAATAGATAACCATAAGCGTATCTGTTATTTTGAAAATGAAAATCATTTTCAATTTCTAGATATAGTAGTATACTAGAGGTATGACATATAATACCCGCCAAAAAGTAAATATTCAGAAAATCATCGCCGACCAGAGTCGCGAATTTTCAGTCAAAGATATCTATAATGAGCTCGTTCGCTTGGGCGAAGATGTGGGGCTTACTACCATTTATCGCGTCGCCGACGAGATGATCGAGGCGGGGAACTTGCGCAAGAACATTTCAGCAGACGGCACGGTCCGTTTTCAATATCTTGAGGATTGCCATAATACTGGCCACTGTTATCTGAAATGCGACCAGTGCGGCCGTCTCGAGCATACCGATTGCCGCCTCGTGAAACAGCTCATGGAGCACGTCGCGGACGAACACGGCTTCCAGGCAGACGAAAAGAATATTATTATTGGCGGTACTTGCAAGCGCTGCGCAAAGTGAAAGGGTGGAAAAATGAAACAACTGATTAAAAACATTATTATGCTCGCGATTTCGCTGGTTGGCATCATTGCGTTCTTTATCCTCTGGCCGAAATTTCATCCGGAAAATGCAAAAATCATCTCTTCGAACTTCGTTGGTTACGATTTTGCACGCGCCGTTACAGGTGATAGCAACGGCGTAAAAATGCTGATTAAGCCGGGAACCGAAACTCACGACTACGAGCCGACCCCGCAGGATATTATCGCGATCCAGCAGGCCAAACTCTTTATCTATAACGGCGGCGAATCGGATGCTTGGGTAGATAAAATCCTCGCAGATAATAAAATTTCGCGCGACAAAACTCTGCGTCTTATGGACTTCGTCGAGCTAAAAACCGAGGAAGAAAAAGAGGGCATGGAAGGCGAAGAAGGCGAAGAAGAGGAAGAAGAGGAGGAGTACGACGAGCACATCTGGACTAGCCCAAAGAATGCGATAAAGCTCATCGAGGCAATTCGCGATAAGCTCGCTAGCCTCGAATCGGACAAATCTGAGCAATATGTCGAGAATGCCAATAATTATCTTGTGCGCATTAGGGATATAGACGAGAATTTCCGCTCAGTCGTCATGGCGGCGCCAAGCAAAACTCTCATCTTCGGCGATCGCTTCCCATTCCGCTACTTCGTTGATGAATATGGCCTTGACTATTTTGCGGCCTTCCCGGGCTGCTCTGACCAAACCGAAGCAAGCAGCAGCACGATCGCCTTCCTCGTCGACAAGGCAAAAGAGATTAATGCGAAGGCCATCTTTAAGATTGAGCTAACAAGCGGCCAGCTTGCCCAGACCATCGCCGACGAATCTGGCGCGAAAGTCTATGAGCTTTCCGCCGCGCACAATATTTCCCAGGAAGACTTCGAAAAGGGCATTACTTATGCCGACATCATGGGGAAAAACGTCGACACGCTAAAGGAGGCACTCTACTGATGCCGCTCCTCTCCGTCAAAAAACTCCGCCTCAAATACGGCGAGCAAACCATCATAAAAGACGCGAGCTTTGCGCTCGAGCCCGGGGATTTTGCTTGTGTGGTTGGCGCGAACGGCTCCGGTAAATCCACCCTGATAAAAGGCATACTCGGTCTAATCAAGCCGGCGAGCGGGGCAATTGAATTCGGTGAAGGCCTCGATCAAACGAAAATCGGCTATCTTCCGCAGGATACTCGCCCAGACGCAAACTTTCCGGCCACGGTCGAAGAAATTGTGCTCTCGGGCTGCCTCGGCCATATGGAAATGCGCCCATTCTACTGCCATCATGAGAAAAAGCATGCATTGGAGAGTCTAGCAATGCTCGGCATTGAAAACCTCGCTAAGCATAGCTTCGCAAATCTCTCTGGTGGGCAGCGCCAGAAGGTTCTCCTCGCGCGCTCGCTTTCTGCGACGAAGAAGCTTCTTATTCTCGACGAGCCATCGAATAATCTCGACTATAAATCGCGTAAGGATTTCTATAAAACCCTCGCGAAGCTAAACAAAGACCAGCATCTCGCCATTATCATGATTACTCACGACCTCGACGCAGACGATCTGATTGGTAATAAAGTTATCGCAATCGAAAACGGCGCGGCGACCATCGCGAAAACTGAAGACTATCTGGAGAAATACAAATGATCGAAATGTTCCAATATGCCTTCATGCAACGCGCGCTCATCGTCGGGCTCTGTGTCGCAATTTGCGCCGCACTTGTTGGCGTCTCGCTAGTGCTCCGCAAAAATTCCATGATTGGCGACGGCCTCAGTCACACCGCCTTCTCAGCCTTCGCGCTCGCGACCGTTCTCGGTCTCGCGCCGCTCTATGTCGCCTTACCGGTCGTTATCATTGCTTCATTCTTCGTGCTGCGCCTTAGCCAAAGCAAGAAAGTTCATGGCGACGCCGCCATCGCAGTGCTTTCGGCCTCCAGTCTTGCTATCGGTACCTTCGCGATTTCTGTCTCGAGGGGCGTGAATATCGACCTAAACAGCTATCTCTTCGGTAGTATTCTGTCGGCCAGCTGGGCAGATGTCATTATGAGCATCATTCTTGCAGCCATCGTCATAAGCCTCTATCTTTTCGCCTACCACCGCATTTTCGCCATCACGTTTGACGAGGAATTTGCGAAGTCGGTTGGAGTCAAAACCGGCATCTATGACGCTATTTTCGCCGCCATTTGCTCCTGCACGGTCGTGCTCGGTATGCGTCTCCTCGGCTCGCTTCTTATCTCGAGTCTCATCATTTTCCCAACCCTCACTGCTATGCGCCTCGCGAAAAACTTCAAAGGCGTCGTCTTCGCTTCGGTTCTCATTTCGATCGTCGCCTTCCTAATCGGTCTCGCTTTGTCCTACATGCTCGCCACGCCAACCGGCGCCACGGTCGTACTCGTCAACCTTGCCGCCTTCATTTTGTCGCTTTTGCTTGAAAAAACGCGAAAGAGCTAGCATTTATCGTATCCGTGTGCTATAATCTATTCCAGTTGCGGGTTTAGCTCAGTTGTTTAGAGCGCTTCCTTGCCAAGGAAGAGGTCGAGAGTTAGAGTCTCTTAACCCGCACCATTTTTTATGCCCCGAACAGGGGTTATTTTTGTGCTCATGCTTTGGATAACAGAGGAAATGTGCTATAAAAAAGTCAGTTTTAGGAAACGCTCATTAAAAGAAAGGAAGTGATTGGATTGGGTACGAGAAACCCCGACGTTATTCTCTCGGAAATTGCCGAGAACAAGAAGGCGATTGCTAAGGAAGACTCAGTAATCAAAGAGATCGAAAAAACCAAAGCTGGCCGCCTAAAAGATAGGAAAGCCCTCGAAGACAAGGCTCGCTCCCTACAGGCAGAGTTGTCTGCTAGCAGAAAAACCTTCGAAAAGGATCTCCGTGACAAATACAAACGGTTGCTACGCGACGCTCATGCAGGCGTAATTATCCCACCCTATAGCCTTACGCATACATTCATTAAGATTGGAGTTAAAAGCTATGGGAAGGAATTGTACTACTATTATCCGGTGCTCAACCCGGGCAAGAAGGATAAAGTAGTTCAAAACAAAGACTACAAAGATGACGATTATTGCATCTGTGTACCGAAGAATAGTGTTGTCCAGCGAGCTCTCGAGGATTCTCTAAAGAAAGGCGGCGCACAAATCTACAATGCCGGCACGTCTGAAAAGCCAAACGATTGTCCAGTCTTCAAACAGGACCGCATTATTTATGCGTACCTGTTTTATCATGGCTGCGGCTTGGATGACGAAGAAGCCTTTTATAAGGCACGCATGATAGTGGCGTTTGTCGACGCGAAAATGAGAAGCAGAGGCATCATCTCTGCAATCTATGAACTCGAGAAACCTTACGCAGAGAAAGGAAGTGATTGATTTGGCCGATGAAAACAGAGACATCGCTATGAAATTACTAGAAAGCAGAAACGGAGTGCAGGATGGCATAGCTTGGTTCCAGGAAGTTCGGGCGGAGAATGCAGCCACCTTGAATAAGTTCCATGCCGAGATAACAAACGAGTTGAATGAATTCATGCAAATGTGTTCTCGCTCTGCTCCTGAGTTAGCGGAAATGCTTGGAAAAGTCGTCGTTAAGTTCGGCCGCAAGGGGACGAATGGCTATGGCTACGTCCGTCCATTCTATAGGCTTGCCGGTCATGGGATTATGGGCCAAGTGAATAGCTTCGGCCTCACATATCACTTTGACTCAAAGACTATTATTACGATCAACGACGAAAGCCAAGACGAGGCGTTGATGGGGAAACTTGATACGACGATTGTTGGAGTCAGGAATAAATCCTATCTCGTGGAATTTCCCTGCATGGATGTGGCGGTGTTCCCGCGCCAAGCTAAGTACTCCTTGGCGCTTATCATTTCGTTCTTCTACAACCGTGGCCCAGGAAAAGACCCGAAGTGGAAGCTCAAAAACGCCATCGCATCCGCGAAGAAGCTTATCGAAGAGACGGATTATCTCGCCGAAGATGGCTACAAACGCTCGGTGGCAGAATGTCTGTTCTGCCTCGCCTATGCTGACCAAAAGAAAGAAGGTGATTAATTTGGCGACAAAGAAAAACGCTGCTAAGCCGGCCGCAAAGAAGGATAGCCCTAAAAAGCCGGCTCCGACTAAACCTCTGGACAAGAGGGAGGTTCTAAAGAAGAAAATTGCCGATGGAGAAGAAGCCGTCGAGCAGCTCGAGAAAGCCCTCAAGGATAAGCAGAAGGAGCTTGCAAAGGATAAGGCTTCTCGCAAGAACGCAGTTAAGCTTTTTAGGACGAAGCTTGAGAAAGAGGTTCAGGAACTTCTGAAACTGATTTACGCCAAAGGAGATGATCCTGTCGCGCAAGCCGTAGCTGGCGTAATACTGAGAGAGGATCATGCGCTCAAAGTGGGATATGATGATCATTCTCGGCATCTCTATGAGTATGCGAATGCTTTCGGTAAGATTGAGTATGACGAAAAAGAGTCTTGCTACAAGAATCGTAGAAGCAACAGGAATGTAACCTTGGAGTGCTGGGACGCGAAGAAGCGCAACAGAATCGAGAGAACCATAGTCGGCAAAGGCGTCATTATTCGCGCGTCGTCTTATTCTTCGGAAAACTTTGGATCGTTAGCGATTGTCTTGGCTCACTACTACCGCATCAACAAGAATATCGAACAGGCCATCCAGAAGACGAAGGCTTTGTTCGAGGCGAAAGGTATGAAGTATCGTCTCTATGACGACGACATGCTTTTCGAGTATCTCTATGACCATTCCTAAAACAATACCGGCCCGAATAGGACCGGTATTTTTAATGCTTACGCTTTGACAAAACTAGCAATTATTATATAATAAAGGTAAGTTTTGGGCAGCACTTTTAGAGAAAGAAGGTGATTAATTTGATCAAGGACATTGAAAGAGAAAAGTTTCAGGCCTTTTTGGGCGAGCTTAATTCCTATACGAGAGGATTCCTAGAGAGGGTTGCTAATAACGACCCGCAGCTAGAAAAGCTGAAGAATATTGTCTACGTCGAGAAGATTTCCGAGTCCGGTTCGCACGATGGCGAGACCTATTATTACACGTACGCGTTTCGCAGTATCGGCGAAGTTGAGAGACCAAATAGGGGTATCACCATCAACCACGGGAAGCCATTCCTCAGGGTAACGAGCTATAACTCCAACGACACCAATGAGGGAGAAACGCTCGTCGAGAAAATTGAAAACAGTCTCGCCGAAGAGAACACTCTCATCCGCATGCCGTATGCCGAGTATTCGTGGAGCAGTGACTATATTTCGATAGCGATGGCATACTATTACCGTCGATACGGAGACGTAGATAGGGCAATCACGGAGGCCATAGAGTTATTCAAAGATGCCGAACCAAGGACATATTCGGGACTTGCCGACTATTTCTACCAACTACCCTAAAACTAAAACGATACCGGTCTGATAATGGCCGGTATTTCAATGCGCAAAAATTTAATCCCGGCGGAGCCGGGATTATTTGATGTCTTTCATGAGGATATCGACCAACTCGATGGTCTGTGCCTGGCTTGCGTATCCGCAAGCGATAAGTGAAACGTCGAATTTGCCGTCGTTGCCAAGTATAACGACGCGCTTAGTCGTCTCACGTATCGGTTTTGAACCGTAGTGTGCGACCGTATGCGAATTTGCGTCGCGCTTGTGCTCCTTGTTCATGCTTTTAAATAAGTGCTTACGGAACCCGACACTGGGGTAGTTGCCGACCTGCACGTGACGCGTATAGATTGCATCGTAGCAAATATCGTCCCTATTGCCTTTCGAAAAGTCTACATTCGAGATGTCGAAGTACTGAAATATTAGTACTACTCCCTCGATTTCTTTGTTGCTCAACATCTTGTCGACCCTACGCTTCGCGGCCACCAAATTGGCCTTTAACGTCTTCAACAGTTCTTCCTCAGTCATTAAAGATCACCTCCCTCCAGGTCCCTCTATTATACCACAAAACGCCCAAAAAGCAATAGCGCCTTCGCGCCCGACAGGGAAGTGTGATACAATAATAGATATGGCGACTACTATGCGCAAACAAATCGCGCAGAACAAGCGTAACACTATTATCACTATTCTAGTTTTTGTTGCATTTATCGGCGCAATCGCCGGTATTTTCTCTTGGATTTACCAGAGCCCGACCGTCCTCATTACGGCCGGTATTATTTCTGTAGTTTACGCATTGATTCAGTATTTCTTCGCAGATAAACTCGCTCTCATGAGTACCGGTGCGAAGCAGACCGACCAGAACGAGAGCCCGCGTCTCTACAAGGTCGTTCAGCAGCTCGCCGAGGAGAATAATCTCCCGATGCCGAAGGTATATATCATGAACGATCCGGCGCCGAATGCTTTTGCGACCGGCCGCGATCCGAAGCATGCATGCGTCGCCGCAACCACTGGCCTCGTCGAAATCATGGATGATAAAGAGCTAAAAGCTGTCATGGGCCACGAAATGTCCCACGTAAAGAATTATGACATTCGCGTCAGCATGATTGTCTTTGGCCTCGCTTCGGTTGTCGGCCTAATCTCCGACCTTGGTCTCCGTATGCTTTTCTGGGGTCGCCGCGACGACGAGGAAAACTCGCCGGTTGGCGTCCTCTTCGTAATCATTACTCTCGTTCTTGCGCCGATTGTCGCGACACTCATCCAGCTTGCCGTTTCGCGCCAGCGCGAGTATCTCGCCGATGCTTCGTCGGCTAGTATGACTAGCCCAGACGATATGGCAAATGCGCTTCGTAAACTCGAGGCCCATCACCGCCCAATGCGCCAGCAAAATGTCGCCGCCGAGGCACTCTTTATTGCCGGCCCGCTCAAAAAGTCTATTCTCAGCAAATTATTCTCAACTCACCCTCCGCTAGAGGAGCGCATCGAAAGGCTTGAAAATGCGAAAAAATAAGGAAAAGAAACCGCGTAAATCCATGAAGGAATCCTTCCTCGCCACCCGCGAGAAGATTTGGGACAAGAAACGTGCTCGTCTGAAACTTCACCATTCTTTCCATCGCAGCTACCGCGAAGATTATAACCGCGGGCTCAAAACGCCAGGCCTCGTCGCGCATGCAATGAGTACGATGAAGATTCTCTTCAAGAACTGGAAGCTCTTCGGCGGTCTATTGATTATTATTGTCCTCATGAACGTGATTTGTGTTGGTCTCATGAGCGAGTCTAGCTACACGACCACTCAGGACGCGATTGATGAAAGTAGCGAGCTGTTGAACTATGGCGAAGTTGGCCGAGTGGCAAAGTCTGCCGTTCTCCTCGTGATGAATATCACCACCGGTGGTCTCACGAAGGATATGACGGATATTCAGCCGGCGCTCGTCTTCTTCTTTACGGCCGTGACTTTGCTTGTGACGATTTATTATTTGCGTCATCTTTTGGCGGGGAACCATCCGCGCATTCGCGATGGCCTCTACAACGCGCTCGCGCCGCTCATTTCCGTGATGTTAACTATCGGACTCATCTTCATTCATTTGATACCGGTTTTCATTTTCGTAATTCTTTATTCGACTGCCGTTCAGACTGAATTCTTGACGGAACCGCTCTATGCGTTCCTGTTCTGGCTCCTCGGCGGGCTCTTAATCCTGCTCTCAGCCTATCTCTTGCCAGTTTCGATCTTGTCGCTCATGGCCGTGACGGTGCCGGGCATCTATCCTATGCAGGCGATGAATGCCGTGACCGACCTCATCCAGGGCCGCCGCACAAAATTCATCATTCGTATTGCCTTCGGCATTCTATTCCTTGCCGTAATTTGGGTCGTCGTTATGCTCCCGATCATTTGGCTCGACCTTGTTTTGAAGCAAAACGTCGAATGGCTCGAGGGCATCGCAATCGTTCCGTTCTTCTTCCAGGTCATGACAACCTTCACCGTGATTTACGCGTCCGCCTATGTCTATCTCTTCTATAGAAGGATGCTTGATGATCCCGAATGATGTCCGCGAGCGCGTCGATAAACTTCGCGCGCTGATTAATGATTACCGTTATCACTACCACGTCCTCGACGAGTCAATTATGTCCGAGGCGGCGGCGGATAGCTTGAAACACGAACTCGCTCAGCTCGAAGAAAAATATCCAGAGCTCATTACGCCGGATTCGCCAACTCAGCGTGTCGCCGGTAAGGCGCTCGATAAATTCAAAAAAGTCGCTCATGCCGAGCGTATGATTTCGCTTGCCGATGTTTTCTCGGAAGACGAAGTGCGCGAATGGCTCGAGCGCATCGCAAAACTTGGCGCCGTAAATCCGGAATTATTTATCGATATTAAGATGGATGGTCTCGCGATGGCGCTCATCTACGAAGATGGTCTCCTGAAGCAGGCCGTGACGCGCGGCGATGGCAAAGTTGGCGAAGACGTCACGATGAATGTCCGCACGATCGAGAATGTCCCGCTTTCGATTCCACAAAAAGAGCACACCGAAGTCCGTGGCGAAGTCGTGATCTTTAAGGCAGATTTCGAGAAGCTAAACGAAGCGCAGCGCGCCGCCGGCAAGCCGGAGTTTGCGAACCCACGCAACCTCGCCGCTGGTTCAATTCGTCAGCTCGATCCAAAAATTGCGGCAAGTCGCCCGCTCAAATTTATGGCTTACGACATGGTTGCGCCAAATCTTCCGAAGAACTCCGAAGTTTATGAGCGTCTTCGCGAACTAGGTTTCCGCATTTCCGGTCAGCAGCATATATATAATAATCTCCGCGAAACGATGGACTTCATCAATAATCTCAACGAGATTCGCCAGGATTTGCCATTCGGCACTGACGGCGCCGTGATTAAAGTCAATGACCGCAAAGTCTATCAAGCACTCGGCATCGTAGGTAAAACCCCACGCGCTGCAATAGCATTCAAGTATCCAGCCGAAGAAGTCGCAACGACCGTCAAAGACATTGTTATTTCCATTGGCCGCACTGGCGCCGCAACGCCGGTCGCCGTATTCGACCCGGTACAAGTTGCTGGTTCGACCGTTCGCCACGCTTCGCTTCATAATGCCGACGAAATCGCTCGTCTCGACATTCGCATTGGCGACACAGTTATTATTTACAAGGCCGGCGATATTATTCCGCAGGTCAATCGCGTTCTAACTGAACTTCGCCCAAGCGATTCGAAGCCATTCAATTATCTTGAAGCCCTGCATGAACAATATCCAGAGCTCGAATTTGAACGCCCAGCCGGTGAAGTCGTCTACCGCGTGAAGGGCAGCGATGCTGGCGAAATGCTAAAGCGCGCCATTGAGTACTATGCGTCTAAACCGGCGCTGAACATCGAAGGTCTCGGCGAGAAAAACGTCGTTGCATTGATCGATGCTGGCCTCGTTGGCTCGATTGCTGATCTTTATACTTTGACCGCCGGTCAAGTCGAAGCGCTCGATCGCTTCGCGGAAATTTCCGCCCACAAGCTTGTCGATAATATTCAAGCCAGCAAGAATCCGCCACTCGCGAAATTTATCACGGCCATCGGCATTCGCCATATCGGCAGCCAGACCGCCATCGATCTCGCCGCTCACTTCAAGAGCCTCGACGCATTGCGTGATGCGACCGAATCCGAACTGCTTGGCCTTCCGGGCATCGGCAAAATCGTGGCCGAATCCATCCTTGCTTTCTTTGCCGACGAAGACAACCTAGCTTTGCTTGACCGTCTAAAAGAGCTCGGCGTCGAACCGGTCTATCAGGATACTTCTGGCGGCAAGCTCAACGGTCTCAGTTTTGTTGTTACCGGCACGCTCGACTCGATGGGTCGCGATGCAGCAGCCGAAAAGATTCGCGCACTCGGCGGCGAATTCCATAGCAGTGTTGTAAAAACGACAACATATCTCGTTGCCGGCCATAACACTGGCAAGTCCAAACTCGAAAAAGCCGCCAAGTACGGCACCGAAGTTATCGACGAGGCCAAATTCCTTGAATTATTAGAGAATTAGCACTCTTGCATTTCGAGTGCTAATTAGCTACAATAGGGGTATGGTTGATGAATTTAATGAAATTATGAGTCATCTCAGCGAAAATGCACGCTTTGCGTTGCAGAAAGCTGACTATTATTCCAAGCGCTACAACCAAGGCTACATGGGTACCGAGCATCTTTTGATGGGCATCATGGCACAGGACACTTCGACTGGCGCGAAGCTTTTGAGCGCCGAGGATGTTGATCTTGATCAAATCGAACGCGCCCAGAATAAGCCGGCTGTCGATGTTCCGGCCTCGCCAATGGCGATGATGTCTTTGTCTGAAGCGACCGTTCTCACGCTTCGCATGGCCCTTAACTTTGTCCGCGAAAACGGTATTGAAATTGTTGGTACCGAGCATATTTTATACGCGCTCCTTCGCCAGCCGAATTCCCGTGCGACCGTCCTACTAAGTCAGCTAAAAGTCGACATCGAAAAAGTTGCCGATAATATCGAAGAGCTGATTGAGAGACAAGCCGAAGAGGCAAAGATCGAGGCGGAGAAGCGCAAGAATGGCAAACGCGCTACTTTCCGTTATCTAACAAAATATGGCACCGAACTTACCGAAGAAGCTCGCCAGGGCAAACTTGACACCGTGATTGGTCGCGAGCAAGAAATCGAGCGCGTCGTCACGATTCTTTGCCGCCGCACCAAGTCGAATCCAGTTTTAATCGGCGAAGCCGGTGTCGGTAAAACCGCTATCGTTGAAGGTCTCGCTACGCGCATCGCGAAAAACGAAGTGCCGAGCAGCCTGATTGGTAAGCGCATTTTCCAAATCGACCTGAGCGCCGTTGTTGCTGGCACGAAATTCCGCGGCGAATTTGAGGAGCGTATTAAGGGTATTATCGATGAAGCCGTCGGCGACGAATCGGTCATTCTATTTATCGACGAGTTGCATTTGCTCGCAGGTGCCGGTAGCTCCGAGGGTAGCATGGATGCGGCAAATATTCTAAAGCCAGCCCTTGCGCGTAATTCTTTGAAGCTTATTGGCGCGACTACGCTCGATGAATACCGCAAGAACATCGAGAAAGATAAGGCACTCGCCCGTCGTTTCCAGACCGTCATTGTGAACGAGCCAAGCCCAACCATTACGCTTCGCATTTTGAAGGGCATTAAGAAGCATTACGAAAAGCACCACCAAGTCGCGATTTCCGACGAGATTCTCGAAGAAGCAATCAATCTTTCCGAGCGCTATATTTCTGATCGCTTCATGCCAGACAAAGTCATCGATGTAATTGACGAAGCTAGCGCGATTGCGCGCGTTGCCTTTGATAAAAAAGGCGGCTCCGCATATAAGAAACTAAAAATTGAACTCGACGATTTGAATAAGAAAATCGAAGAAGCTGCCGAGGCTGAAGATTACGAGAAGGCTGCTGAGTTCAAGACTCGCGCCGCGCAGGTCGACGAAGAAATCAAGAAGCTTGAAAAGGACAACAAGGATGTCGACAAGACGCCGGACGTTACGAGCGAAAACCTTGCCACTGCGATTAGTCTAAAGACTGGCATTCCAGTTACCCGCGTCCGTGGCTCCGAACAGGAACTCTTACTAAATCTCGAAAAGCATCTCCAAAAAGAAATCATCGGCCAGAACGAAGCGATTGCTGCAACGAGCAAAGCGATTCGCCGCGGCCGCTCTGGCATTTCAAATCTCCATCGTCCAATCGGCTCGTTCATTTTTATGGGACCAACCGGCGTTGGTAAGACTGAGCTCGCGAAGACTATCGCGCGTGAGGTTTTTGGCGGCGACGATGCGCTGATCAAGATCGATATGTCCGAATTTGGCGAGAAGCATAATGTTAGCCGCCTCGTCGGTGCACCGGCCGGCTATGTCGGCTACGAAGACGGCGGCAAACTTACTGAGCAGATTCGCCGTCATCCATATTCTGTGGTGCTTTTCGACGAAATCGAAAAGGCCCATCCGGACGTCTTTAATATTTTGCTCCAAATCCTCGAAGATGGCGAGTTGACCGACGGCCAGGGCACGAAAGTAAAGTTCAATAACTCGATCGTTATCCTGACGTCAAACCTCGGCGCGGAAGATATGTATCGCGAATCCGAAATGGGCTTCGCCGTAAAGACTAAGCGCGATGCCAAGGCTCTGAAAGCCGAGCACGACGCGAACGAAGAAGCCGCGATGAAGGCCCTTCGCAAACTCATGCGCCCAGAACTCGTGAATCGCTTCGACGCAATTGTAACCTTCAATGCCTTGAGCCACAAAGACGTCGAAAAGATTTTTGATAACATGATTGCTGATCTCAAAAAGCGTTTGTCCAAGAAATCAATTGGGCTCGAGATCACTCCTGCCGCAAAGAAGCAGCTCATCGCGCAGGGCTACGATCCAAAGAATGGCGCTCGTCCACTCCGCCGCACGATTGAAGACAATGTCGAGACTTTGCTCGCCGACAACATTCTCGCCGGCAAATTTGACAAGGGCGATATCGCGAAAGTCGACTACAAGAAGGGTGAGTTTACGCTCGTCAAAGCTCGAGAATAATCCCGGTTTATGCTAGAATAATAGAGAATTAGCATAACCGATTTATGAATAAAAACCCAGCCAAAATCCGTCGCATTCATTACGCCATTCGCGCGATTTGTTGCTTCATTTTGGCGGTCTGTGCGTTTGTTGCGATTACGCAAATTGATTACTCTGCGATATTTGACGAGTTCACGGCGATTGGCTACGAGCCGAGCTCGGAGCTGGACGAACTCGTGGCCGATCTTCGCCTGACCAACAAGGGTATGCGCATTTTTAAAGCAACGCGCGCCGAGCTGCAAGAGGCTGACGCTTTCAATAAAAATTGTTCCGATGGTGACGGTAATTATTACGTGCTTGGCTGCTATAGCAACGACCATATTTATATCTACAACATTAAACACAAAGAGCTTCCTGGCATTCGCCAATCGACGCTTGCGCACGAAATTCTCCATGCCGTTTGGTCGAGAATGTCTGACCGCGAACGCGACGAGCTGAAGTCGAGTCTCGATGCGCTCTATGCGAGCAACGAAGATATCGCCGCGCATCTCAAACTCTACGACGAACAATCGTTCTACGACGAACTGCATTCTATTGCAGGCACCCAGGTCGACCATAGTCAAATGCCCCCAATTCTCGCCGCGCACTACGCGAAATATTTTGAAAAACAGAGTAGTGTCTACGCGTTCTTTGCGGGCTATAGTAATCTATTTAAGACTATCCGCGCTCGCCTAGAAGAGCTCGAAGCGATAATTGCGGAAAAACGGGCGAGCTACGAAGCTTTCCTGAATGCTTACGAGACGGATAACGCTAAACTAAGCCAAGATATCGCCAACTATAACGAGCGCGTCAAGTCGGCGACGAATTATTTCGAGACGATCGAGGAGCAAAAGCAGGCATTGGCGGAGATAATGGCGCGCCAGGCAGAAATGCAGCAGCGCTATAGCGAGCTGCTTGAGCGCATAACCGACCTGAACAAGGCCATTAACGAGTACAACGCGAACATTCTTCGCACAAAAGAATATGGCGAGGTCATGAACAGCCACGCCAAAAAACCTGCTGCCGACACCGAGTAGTTGGCACTCCTCGGCTTTGAGTGCTATACTATAAATATGAAAAATTATTTAGTCCCAACAGTTGTTGAAGAAAGTAATAAGGGTGAGCGCGCCTACGATATTTACTCGCGTCTTTTGAAGGAACGCGTAGTGTTCCTCGGCGATCAGGTTACGCCGGAGACTGCGAATATTGTGATCGCACAGCTCCTGCATCTCGCCTACGAAGATCCGAAAAAAGATATTAAACTTTATATTAATTCGCCAGGCGGCTCGGTTTATGATGGCCTCGCGATTATCGATACGATGAATTACATTGAGCCAGACGTGCAGACGATTGGTATCGGTTTGCAGGCTTCGATGGGCGCGATGTTGCTGTCCGCTGGCGCGAAGGGCAAACGTGTTTGCTTGCCGAATGCGCGCGTGATGATCCACCAGCCAAGCTCTGGCACTGAGGGCAAGATTACTGACCAGGAAATCGCTCTTCGCGAAGGTGTTTATTTGAAGCAAGTTCTCGCCGAAATGATGGCAAAGAACACTGGCAAGTCGCTAAAAGAAGTTGAAAAAGCGATGGACCGCGACTACTGGATGTCCGCCGAAGAGGCCAAAGAATTTGGCATTATCGACGAAGTGATAAAATAAAACTTAGTAAGGAGGTGCCATAATGGCAAAAGCTAAAGCAAAATTTGTTTGCCAAAATTGTGGCACGAGCTATGCCAAGTGGGCAGGGCGCTGCGAGAATTGCGGCGAATGGAATACGCTACTCGAGCAAGAGGTTCCGACCGAAGCCGAGGCAAAATCCGCCCTCGCACGCGGGGCAGTTTCTGGCAAGAAACTCGCCGCCGTTTCAATCAATGAAATTGAGCCGTCTGACGCCGGCAGCCGCCTAAAGACCGGGTTTGCCGAACTGGATAATGTTCTCGGCGGCGGGATTTTGCTAGGTGGCGTAGCACTTCTGGCCGGTCAGCCTGGCATGGGCAAGTCTACGATTCTTATGCAAATTTGCGCTAAGGTTTCCGCTGACGGCCACAAGGTGCTCTATGTTTCCGGTGAGGAATCGGCCGGGCAGGTAAAGCTTCGCGCAGTGCGCCTTGGCGCTAGTTCCGACCAACTGCATTTTGCGAGCTCCGCTTCTGCGAATGACATCGCAAAGACCATCGAAGAAGATGGCTATGACCTCGTAATCGTCGATTCGATTCAGACGCTCAGTATGGCAGAGATTAGTTCGGCTCCTGGCACGGTTAGCCAAGTTAGTAACTGCGGCAACCTCATCATTCGCGCCGCGAAAAATAGCGGCACGGCTGTCATTATTGTCGGCCACGTTACGAAGGAAGGCACGCTTGCTGGACCAAAAGTCCTCGAGCATCTCGTTGACGTCGTTCTCAATTTTGAGGGCGATCGCTACGGCGGCTTCAAGACGATTCGCGCGGTCAAAAACCGCTTTGGTTCGACGAACGAAGTTGCGATTTTTGATATGGCCACGGAAGGTCTCGTCGAGGTGAAAAATCCGTCCGAGGCTCTCCTTTCTGAACGTCAAAATACCGATGGTAGCATCATCATGGCGACCATCGAGGGCACGCGCCCGCTCCTTGTCGAGATTCAGGCGCTCGTCAACTCGACGAACTTCGGCTATCCGAAGCGCACCGCGTCTGGCTTCGACCTTAATCGCCTTAACCTCTTGATTGCCGTGCTCGAAAAACGCACTAAGCTCAAACTCCAGGACAAAGATATTTTCATTAATGTCGTCGGCGGCATGAAGCTTAATGATTCCGCCGCCGATCTCGCAATTTGTATGGCAATCGCCTCTGCCGCCGCCGGCCGCAAACTCGACGATAATCTCGTCGTCTTCGGCGAGGTTGGTCTCGGCGGGGAAATCCGCTCCGTCATCGCGCCAGATCGCCGCATCGCCGAGGCGAAGAAGCTTGGTTTCAAGAATGCTATCGCCCCAGCGACCGTGAAGGACAAATTCGTCCTCCCAGTCAAAGATCTCCGCGATGCGCTAATCAAATATATGAACAACAAATAGTTGCATCTGTCTCTAATCTGTGTTAAAATAAGCCCCAGTATGATTACCAAAGATAACAAAGCCAAGGCTATTAAGAAGCTTGCCCGCAGCGACAAAGATGTCGGCTCTCCAGAGGTTCAGGTTGCTATTTTGACTGAGCGCATCAAGGAAGTTACCGAGCACGTCAAGGCTAACAAGCACGATTTCATGGCTAAGCGCGGCCTCATCCAGATGGTCGGTCAGCGCAAAAAGTTGCTCAAGTACCTCGAGAAGAACGATTTCGAGACCTACAAAGCAACCGTCGCCAAACTTGGTCTTCGCAAATAATAAAAAAGATCCCGTTTACAGGGGTCTTTTTTGCTGTCCAACACTTTATACCTTCATTATATCACACTTTGCCGATTTTGTCAATCTATGCTATAATAGAGGCATAATTAAATATCGAGAAAATGATAGATATTTTCTCGCAAACCATTGCGATAAAGTACTTATTATTTTCTCGAGGAAAGGTATTTTTGATGGAAATCATCAACCCAAGCGGCAAGAAAACCTTCAAGCTTGAGACGGATTTTTGTGGCCGCAAGCTCGGTCTCGAAGTTAACCGTGTCGGTTTTCGTACCACTTCATCCGTATTGGTCACTTACGGCGATACGGTCGTGCTCGGCTCCGTCGTAGTCGGCACCAAACCAGTAGTGCAGGATTTCTTCCCACTCTCCATTGATTACGAAGAAAAATACTATGCTGCCGGCAAGATTAGTAGCAGTAAATTTATTAAGCGCGAAGGCAAGCCTTCGGATAACGCAGTGCTCGTTGGCCGTCTCATCGACCGCCCAATTCGCCCGCTCTTCCCGAAGGGCTATCGCCAGGAAATCCAGGTCGTTACGACTGTGCTTTCCATGGATCCAAACTTCCGCCCAGACGTTATCGCAATGATCGCTGCATCGAGCGCATTGATGCTCGCCGGCGTGCCATTTGATGGCCCAATCGCGGGCTTGCGCATCGGCCGCGTTAATGGCGAATACAAGGCGTTCCTCACTCCAGAAGAACGCGAAGCTTCCGATCTCGACCTCGTGGTCGCCGGTAAAGATTCTGGCATTACCATGGTTGAGGCTGGTGCAAACGAAGTCCCAGAAGACGTCATCGTTGGCGGTCTCGAATGGGGTCTCAAGATGATTCAGCCGGCCATCAAGCTCCAGAATGAACTTCGCGAGAAGGTTGGCGTAGAAGAGAAGGAATACACTCTCATCCTCCCATCTGAAGAAGCTCAGGCCAAGGTTGACAAGTGGATGGAAGGCAAGCTCGGTCCAGAGCTCCGCACTCAGAATACTGTCGAGCGCAATAATCTCATCGATGAAATCCGCTGGGCAATGCACGATGAATTCTCCCAGGAAGTCACCGATGACGAAGCCGGCATTACTGATAAGATGACCGACGAAGACAAGATGACTGCTCGTACGAACTACTACGACAGCCACTTCCGCGCCGAGTACAACGATGCCTTTGAGCTCGCCGTCAAGCACGATGTCCGCAAGCATATTATCGAAGACGGTATTCGCCCGGATGGCCGCAAGCTCGACGAGGTTCGCCCGCTCAGCTCGCAAGTTGGCATTTTGCCACGCTGCCACGGCTCCAGCCTCTTTACGCGTGGCGTCACTCAGGCGATGAACATCGTTACGCTCGCGCCGCTCAGCTATGCGCAGCTCGTTGACACGATGGAAGTAACCGATGGCACTCGTCGCTATATGCATCACTACAATGCGCCAGGCTACACGGTCGGCGAGATTTCTCGCCTTGGTAGCCCAGGCCGCCGCGAAGTTGGCCACGGCTATCTTGCCGAGCGCGCTTTGACACCAGTTCTTCCTAGCGAAGAAGAATTCCCATACGCTATCCGCAGCGTCACCGAGATTATGAGCCAGAACGGTTCGACCTCGATGGCTGCAACCTGTAGCTCTTGTCTCGCTCTTATGGACGCAGGCGTTCCTTTGAAGCGCCCAGTCTCTGGCGTTGCGATGGGCCTCATGATGGACGGCGATACGCCATACGTCCTCACCGACCTCATGGATGCCGAGGACTTTGCCGGCGATATGGACTTCAAGGTCACCGGTACCACCGAAGGTGTGACCGCGCTCCAGATGGATATGAAGGTTCACGGTCTCCCAGTCGAGGTGCTCCGCAAGGCAATCGCTCAGGCTCACGAAGGTCGTATGTTTATCTTGAAGCACATGCTTAGCGTCCTCGAAGGCCCACGCGATCACCTCAGCCCATACGCTCCGCGCATCGAGAAGCTCATGGTCAACCCAGACAAGATCGGCACGATTATTGGCAAGGGTGGTGAAACAATCAACAAGATCACTTCCGAAACTGGCGCAGAGGTCAATATTGAAGAGAATGGTCTCGTTACGGTCGCTGCTGCTGATGGCGAAAAGATTCAAAAGGCGCTCGATTGGATAAAGTCTCTCGTCGAAGAGCCAGAACCAGGCAAAATCTACAAGGGCAAAGTTGTCTCTATCAAGGACTTTGGTGCATTCGTTAATATCCTCCCGGGTATCGACGGCATGCTTCATATCTCTCAGATTAGCGATACTCGCCTCGCGAAGGTTACTGACGCTCTCCAGGTTGGCGACGAAATCAAGGTTCGCCTTGACGCAATCGACGACAAGGGTCGCCTCAGCCTTTCGATGAAGGGCGTTGACCAAAAAGACGCCTAAGCGTAAGCACTTAAAATATCCAGGAAATATTGTATTTTCTGGATATTTTTATATAATGAAAGTATATCAACTAAAGGAGAATAGTTTACTATGGCAACATCCGTAGTCGAACCTGTTAAGATGCCTAAAGTTAAGGCTGATAACAAGTTCATCGCCGGTCTCAATGCTGTCTGTATCTCTCTCGCCGTTTTCTTCGGCTGGATGACGATCTTTGCAGCAATCGCTGGCTTTACTAAAAAAGGTTGGGGCGTTGGTATTCCACTCGTTGGTACCATCATCGGTGCAAACACCGACCAAATGTCTATCGCATTTGTCGCCGGCTTCCTTTCGGTTCTCTTGGCTGTAGCTGGTCTCATCACCGCTCGCAAGATCACCGATGTTAACGCTATGAAGGACTCTTGGAAGTGCGTCCGCAATCTCTTCGTTGTGATTGCTGGCATCGAAGTTCTCAAGATGCTCTGCCTTGCAATCTACTCTTTGCTCGGCATCGGCGAAAAGTCTGGCGTTGAACAGGGTTATCTCTGGCTCAACGGCTTCTTGAGCAACACCCTCGCAGCTATCGCTGCCGTCGGTATTGTCTTCATCGCTCACGCGATTGCACAGGGCAAGACTCAGGTTCTCAGCATCATGCGCTTTGTCGCTCTCGGCATCGCAGGTGTTGCATGTATCCTCGTCTTCATCTCTACTTTGATTGGCTTCTACGGCAACAAGACCAGCAGCTTCAGCTCCAGCTCTAGCAGCTCCAGCCTTGATAGCTGGCTCGAACTCTTGAAGTAACGAGATTAGCAATAAAAGAGGAAGCGCTAATGCTTCCTCTTTTTTGTGGTATAATATAAGCATTATGGCAGCAAAAAAGCGAGGTAGAAAAAAATCCAGTACCAAAGAAGTTGCACCAAAGCATGAAGTCCCGGGTGGTTTTTGGCGTCAAGCTCTCGCAATATTCTTTTTAGTTTTAGCAGTAATGTTTGTCGCGATGTGGATGGGCGCCGGCAAAAACGCCGCACTGCTCGGCATGGTTAACAACGGTTGTAACAATGTCTTCGGTTTCACGCAGTATCTTTTCCCGATCATCTTCGTGTATATCGCAGTGATGATCTTTCGCTCGCCGAACAATAAGCTAGACCTTAGCGTCTGGATCGCGTCCGGCGTGATTATTATTCTTTTCTGCGGCCTCTTCGGCATCGGTAGCTACGGAACGCCAGATATGACTGGTGGCTATATTGGCAAGGCTATGGATGATGTCATGGTGAAGAATCTCGGTAGTGCAATTACGGCCCTAATCTATATTGTCTTGATTCTTATTACGGCGCTATTTATGTACGCCGAGACGCCACTCGCGCTCTTCCGCAAGATTAAGTCTCTCTTTGCTGGCCGCCAAGGCGAGGATGAAGAGAATGCTCGCATTATGCGCAAAAACAAGGAGAAGGAAGCTAAGACCGACCTCGGCGACTTCAAGGTCGTCGCAAACGTCGAGACCGTGAATGACAAGAAACATCAGGAAATGCCTGCCCTCAAGAAGCACGAAATGCCAGAGGTAAAGGCTTCCGAAGAGCCAATGGCGCTCGTTGCGGTTTCTGATCCAAATTGGAAGATGCCTCCGATGGATTTGCTTAACAAGAAAACTACGCCAGCTGATCCGGGAAACACTGAGGAAAATGCTCGTATTATCAAGGATACGCTCGCTCAGTTCGATATCGACGTGACCGTCGAGGGCGCAAACCTCGGCCCGCGCATTACGCAGTACACGCTTCGTCCGCCTGCCGGCGTTCGCGTTAATAAGCTCCTTGCGTACGACAAGAACCTCGCGATGGCGCTTGCAGCAGATAAGATTCGTATCGAGGCGCCAATTCCACGCACGAACATGGTTGGTGTTGAGGTGCCAAACCTCACCCCAGCTAGCGTTGGCCTCCATGAGCTTCTCCGCTCGAATGAATGGCGTAAGATTGCGGCCGAGAAACCGCTCGCCTTTACCGTCGGTAAGGATATTGCCGGTCAGGTCGTCGTAGGTGATCTCGCAAAGATGCCGCACCTTCTCATAGCTGGTACTACCGGTTCTGGTAAGTCCGTTATGACGAACGTCCTCATCAACTCTTTGCTTTATCACAACTCGCCGAGCGACTTGAAGCTTATCATCGTCGACCCGAAGCAGGTCGAAATGGCGGCTTACGAAGATATTCCGCACTTGCTCGCGCCGGTAATTAATAGCACCGATAAGGCGCTTAGCGCGATGAAATGGGCAGTTGGCGAAATGGAAAAGCGCTACACGCTCATGAGTAAAGAGCGCGTCAAAAATATCACCGACTATAACACAAAGATGGCCGAGCAGGGTGGTACCGTTGAGGTTCCTGACGAAGACGGCAATGTTCAGCAGCACAATAACGGCAAAATGCCATATATCGTCATAATCGTCGACGAGATGGCCGACCTTATGATGACCGCTGGCAAGGAACTCGAGATGCTCATTGTTCGCATCGCCCAGAAGGGTCGCGCCGCCGGTATTCATCTTGTGCTCGCAACCCAGCGTCCAGAGGTCAAGGTTGTTACTGGCCTTATCAAGGCAAACATTCCGGGCCGTATCGCCTTCGCCGTGAACAACGGTATTGACTCCCGCGTTATGCTTGATGCGGTCGGTGCCGAGAAGCTTCTCGGTTCTGGTGATATGCTATTCCTCACGACCGAAATGATGGGTAAGCCTCGCCGTGTTCAGGGTGCCTTCGTGAGCGACAAGGAAATCGGCAAGATTACTGACTTCCTCCGCCAACAGGCTCCACCACAGTACAATGACGAAGTTACTTCGCAGAGTGTCTCTGTCCCTGGCATGCCAGGCATGGGCGGCGGCATGGGCGAAGGCGGTGGCGACATCGAACGTCAGGCTGCCGAGATTGCAATTCGCTCCGGTCGTCTCTCGACCTCGCTCCTCCAGCGCCAGCTCCACATCGGCTATGGCCGTGCGGCCTCTATCATCGACGAGCTCGAAGCAAAGGGCGTAGTTGGTCCAGCCACTGGCGGCAACAAACCCCGCGACGTCTTGATTAGCTCCATCGACGAATATCCTGGATAGTATGCTATACTATCAATATGAAACTTAGTCAAACATTCGCAAAAACTACCAAGACCGCTCCTGGCGACGAAGTTAGTGAGAGCGCAAAACTTTTGATTCGTGGCGGCTATATCTTCAAAGAGATGGCTGGCGTCTACGATTATCTCCCGCTTGGTATGCGAACGTTGGACAATATTATGCAAGTTATCCGCGAAGAGATGAACGCTCTTGGTGGCCAGGAAGTCCGCATGACGGCACTTCAGCCACGCGATGCTTGGGAAAAGTCCGGCCGTTGGGACGACAAAGTCCTCGATGTTTGGTTTAAGACGAAGCTTAATGCCGGTGGCGAACTCGGTTTCGCGACCACGCACGAAGAAGCCTTTACGCGCATGTTGAAGAGCTATATTTCTAGCTATAAGGATCTCCCGCTCTACGTCTACCAGTTCCAGACGAAGTTCCGCAACGAGCTCCGCGCTAAGTCTGGCATTATGCGCACGCGCGAATTTATGATGAAGGACCTTTATAGCTTCAGCCGTACGAAAGAAGAGCACGACGCCTTCTATGAGAAGGTAGCCGCAAGCTATACGAAGATCTTCAATCGTCTTGGTATTGGTGCCGATACCTTCCGCACCTTCGCAAGCGGCGGTAGTTTCAGTAAGTTCAGCGATGAGTATCAGACGCTCTGCGAGGTTGGTGAGGATATTATCTACCTCGACCGCGAAAAGAATATCGCAGTTAACGAAGAGGTCTATACGGATGAAATCCTAAACGAACTCGGCCTCGATAAGAGTAAACTCGAACAGCATAAGGCCGCTGAAGTTGGCAACATCTTCACGCTTGGCTATAAGTACTCCGAGCCGCTCGAACTTGAGTTTACCGACGAAGACGGCAAACGGCAGAAAGTCTTCATGGGGAGCTATGGCATTGGTCCTAGCCGCGTCATGGGCGTTATTGCAGAGAAACTTAGCGACGAAAAAGGTCTCGTCTGGCCAGAAGAAATCGCTCCGTACAAGTATTACGTCGTCGCCATCGGCGACAAAGCGATGGAAATTGCAGAGGACCTGCATAATAAAGCACCTGAACAAATTTTCTTCGACGACCGCGCGAATGCACGCAACGGCGAGAAGTTCGCCGATGCGGACTTGCTCGGTATCCCATATCGCATCGTAATCAGCGACAAGACTCTAGCTGAAGACAAAGTCGAAATTAAAAAGCGCACCGAAACTGAAACAAAACTCTTGCCATTAACGGAATTTATTGCTAAACTAGGGCAGAAGTAACAGTAAAATTCCGCTTTTTCCCGTTTCGGAGGAGGATTATATTTTATGGCAAAGACAGTTAGCATTACTGCTGAGGGGCGCAAAGAATTAGAGAATGAGCTCAAAGAGCTCAAGGCTCGTCGTCCAGAAATCGCAGATAAGATCGCATTGGCTCGTTCCTATGGCGACCTTAGCGAAAATGAGGATTATTCCGCCGCTCGCGGTGAACAGAAGGTTGTCGAAGGCCGTATTCTTGAAATTGAAGATATTCTACTCCACGCCAAGATTATTAAGTCTGGCAAACGCGAAAAAGTCGCCATGGGCTCTACGGTCACGCTTAAGTCCGATGGCAAAACAAATACCTATACATTAGTCGGCGCAGTCGAAGCTAATCCACTTGAAGGCAAGATTAGCAATGAATCGCCGATTGGCAAAGCAATATTTGGTAAAAAAGTTGGTGAGGAAGTAACCCTTCCAAACGGAAAGAAATTCAAAGTTTCCGAGATTAATTAACCAAAGCAAAAGATTAACAAACCAAATACGCTGATTAAAACAAAATAATTGGCGTATTTTTATGTCAAAAAAGAGGTGAAAATTATGGCAACAAGAACAAAAGAGGATCGCCGGCGCGTATCACGCCGAACGCTCCACTACTTCTGGGAAGCTTCAAAGAAATACAAGCTTCTCGCAATTGGTACCTTACTATCCACGCCGATTGTCGTTGTTATTCGTACCGCTCTCCTGCCGCTCATCTTCGCCAACATGATTGACAAGATTTCTAGTGGCATCCCGAATGATCAGATTCTTCCGACGCTTTTGCCTAGCGCAATCATGCTGATTGTCTGCCAAATTATTGGCTCAGTCGTGCTTGGTTGGCTCCGCATTCGTTGGCTCTGGATCTTCGAGCTAAAGGTGATGTATGAACTCGCGACAAAAAGCTTCAACACGGTCAGTGCGCAGTCGATGCAATTCCATAGCGACCGTTTCTCTGGTTCGCTCGTGTCGCAGACGAACAAGTTTATTGGGGCATTTGAGAGGTTCTTCGATCTCCTGACCTTCGATATTCTTTATCTGCTCATCATGATTATCTCGACGACCTGTGTGCTCATGGCGCGTGCGCCACTCTTCGCGATTGGTCTCTTGATCTTCGTCGCGCTCTACATTCTTTGCGTCGCGGTGACTTTCAAGAAGATTTCGCACTTGAGCCGCGAATGGGCTGAGGCCGACAACAAACAGACTGGTCAGCTCGCTGATTCGATCTCGAACATTCTTTCGGTCAAATCCTATGGTCGTGAGGCGCATGAGCGTCATCGCTATGCTAACTTTACGCGCGCAACGATGAATGCTGGCTTCGCGCAGATGCGTGGTCAGACGCGTCGCGATATGGGCTTCAACATTGTAAACACCGGCATTATTGCCATCATTACGGTGTTCCTTATCATCGGCCAGCCAATCTTTGGTCTCGCGATTTCAACGCTCATTCTTATCGTGAACTACTCGATGCAGATCGTTAGTGAGCTCTGGAACGTAAACAACATCTTCAAGGGCATTAACCGCGTCTTTGGCGACGCCTATGAGATGACCGAGATTCTCGACATGAAAGATGACGTCGTTGATCTTCCGGGCGCAAAGCCACTCGTGGTCAAGCGCGGCGAGATTAGCTTCGAGGATATTTCCTTCAAGCATCACGACGCAAAGGAATCGATTTTCGAGAACTTCAACCTGGATATTAAGCCGGGCGAACGCATCGGTCTAGTCGGTATTTCTGGCTCTGGTAAAACCACTCTGACGAAACTGTTACTTCGTTTTGCTGACGTAGACGATGGCCAAATCACTGTTGACGGCCAGAACATTAAAAACGTTCAGCAAGTATCGCTCAGAGAGGCGATTGCCTATGTGCCACAGGAGACATCGCTCTTCCATCGTTCGATTTCGGAAAACATCGCTTATGCAAAACCGGATGCAACTCAGGAGGAAATTGAACGGGCCGCTAAGCTCGCGAACGCGCATGAGTTCATCAAGGATTTGCCGAATGGCTATGACACGCTCGTCGGTGAGCGCGGCATCAAGCTTTCGGGCGGTCAGCGCCAGCGCATTGCGATTGCGCGTGCTATCCTAAAAGACGCGCCAATCCTCGTGCTTGACGAGGCAACTTCCGCGCTCGACTCCGAGTCTGAAGCCCTCATCCAAGATGCGCTCGTGAAGCTCATGAAGGGCCGCACTAGCATCGTGGTTGCTCATCGTCTTTCGACGATTGCAAGCCTCGATCGTATTATCGTCCTTGATAATGGCAAGATTGTCGAGCAGGGCACGCATGCCGAACTCTTGAAGAAAAATGGCGAATACAATCAACTTTGGTCGCGCCAGTCGGGAGCCTTCCTCGATGGCGACTAAACATAAACAGCGGGCTCGTCGGTCCGCTGTTTTTATGGTATAATATTGAATATGGCTACTCTAAAAGATTTTCGCGATGAAAGAATTCGCAAACTCAATGAACTAAAAGAAGCTGGTATCAACCCATACCCAGCTCATTCTAATCGCGACACCAAGATTGGTGATATTTTGGAGCACTATGATGATTATGTCGACAAAGACGTCTGTATTGCTGGCCGCATTGCTAGCATTCGCAGCTTCGGCAAGCTTGCTTTTGTGGTTGTTGAAGACGACTCTGGCCGCATTCAGATTTTCTTGAAGGACGACGCCGCGAAATTTACAAAAGAACTCGATACTGGCGACTTCCTCGAAGCTGCCGGCAAAGTTGGTAAGACTAAGACTGAAGAGATTTCTGTTTTCTGCGACATGCCGCGCATCCTCGCGAAAGCTCTTCGCCCACTTCCGGGCCGTGATGGATTCACGAACAAGGAAGAGCGTCTCCGCCGTCGCTACGTCGATATGGCGGTTAACCCAGAGGTGCGCGAGCGCTTTGTTCGCCGTGCTAAGTTCTGGACCGCAACGCGTCAGTTCTTGAATGATCATAGTTTTGTTGAAATAAATGTTCCAGTACTCGAGCACACGACTGGTGGCGCCGATGCGAATCCGTTTGTCACACACATGGATGCGCTCGACCAGGACTTCTACCTTCGCATTTCGCACGAGTTGCCTTTGAAACGTCTCATCGGCGGTGGCTATGAGAAAGTTTATGATATTGGCCCACGCTTCCGCAATGAAGGTATGGACGACGAGCATCTCCCAGAGCACGTCGCAATGGAATCCTACGCTGCCTACCAAGATTACGAAGATGGCATGGATTTCTATGAAGAAATGATTAAATATGTCTGCAAAGAGACTTGGGGTACGCTTCAGTTCGAGCATGATGGCATGAAAGTCGATCTCGATTGCAAGTGGCCACGCATTAGCTATGCAGATATTCTGAAAGAAAAGTTTGGCGTCGACGTCTTTAACCCGGACCTTGATCAGGTAAAGGGTATTTTGAAAGAGCATGGCGTCAAGTATGACGATTCAATGGGTGCAGGCCGCCTCCTCGATTATCTCTGGAAGATTATCCGCAAAGAATCTGCCGGTCCGTTCTGGCTCATTCATGAACCGGTTGAACTTTCGCCGCTCGCAAAGAAGCACGAGGCTGATCCGCGCGTTACTGAGCGCTTCCATCCAGTGATTTTCGGCACCGAGATGGGTAACGGTTACTCCGAGCTCAATGATCCGCTCGATCAGCTCGCTCGCTTCGAGGAGCAGCAGGCAATGCGCGATGCTGGTGATGACGAAGCGCAGATGCTCGATACTGATTTCGTCGAGATGCTCGAATACGGTATGCCGCCGACCTGCGGTTGGGGCTATTCTGAGCGCAACTTCTGGCTCTTCGAGGGCGTTACTGCTCGCGAGGGTGTGCCATTCCCGCCAATGCGCCGCGACGATTAGAACATAATTACGAAAAAGCGCCAAAAACATTGAACTTATGCTTTGGTGCTTTTTTGTTTGGGTCTAAACTGAGCTCCATGAATTATTCCAAAACCAGTATCAACCATCCATTTCTCGAAGTGCTTATGTGCTGCGGAGAGTCAGAACAAAAGCAGGCGGTAAAAGAGTTGTATTATAGAGGACAGCTGCCTAGCTCTCGTCCGCGTGTGGTCGCGATTGTTGGCGCGCGACACTCTACGCCATATGGCGAGGAAGTAGCATATCGAGCGGCATACGAGCTCGCGAAAAGAAATGTCGTAGTGGTGAGCGGGCTGGCGTATGGTATTGATTCATGTGCGCACCGTGGCTGCTTGGACGCGGGCGGGATAACGATTGCCGTTCTTGGCACGCCAATCGATACAATCCACCCGCGTTGCAACCTCAAGCTAGCCGAGCGCATTTTAGAAAAGGGGGCGATTATTTCTGAGTACCCGCCCGGCCATGCGACGCATGCCTATGATTTCCAGATCAGAAATCGCATCGTAGCCGGCCTTGCCGACGCAGTTTTGATCGTCGAGGCCTCTCGCCATTCGGGCACTTATGGTACTTACGAAGTGGCTTTGAAGCAGGGTAAAGAAGTCTTTGCGGTACCGGGCGATACGACGCGCGCGATGTCGACTGGTACAAACGACATGCTGCGCCAGGGCGCCCATCCGTATCTTGATGTTTCGGATATTATGCTAAGCTTTGGATCGAAGTCTGTCATGCCGAATATCGAGAATCTTGCCGGCCTCCCGCGTGACGCTCAGAACGTCTATGCGGCAATTCAATGCGGTTTCCGCACGAACGAGGAGATTATCGAGGCGCTACGTATCGACGCGACGACGCTCAGCGTTGCGACGTCGCTCCTAGAACTGCGCGGCCTGATAGTCACGGCCGCCGGTAAATGGTCCATCTCTTAATGCTTATGCTATAATATAGGGCAGATAATCAGGAAGAAAAAATGGCAAATAAAGTCATGATCGTCGGAACTGGTAATGTGGGCATGAGTTACGGCTACGCCCTGATTCACCAGCGCACGAGCGTCAACGAATTAGTTTTAGTAGATATTAACGAAGAAGATGCTGCCGGTGAGGCAATTGATCTTCGCGACACGCTTGCTGTGTCTCCAAGCTACCTTAAGATTAGCGCTGGCACCTATGCCGATGCGGCCGATTGCGACATTGTCGCGATTACTGCTGGCGTCCCACAACAGCCAGGCGAAACGCGCATGGATCTTTTGAAGAAGAATGCCTCGATTTTTAAAGACATGATTGGGCAAATTATGGAGTCCGGCTTCGATGGTATTTTCCTCGTCGTCAGTAACCCTATGGATGTTCTAACGTACCTAACTTGGCGTTATTCCGGATTGCCGGCCGAACGCGTTATTGGCTCGGGCACTGTGCTCGATTCTGCACGCTTGCGCTATCGTCTCAGCCAACGTCTTCATATTCATCCAAAGAATGTTCACGCCTACCAAGTTGGCGAACATGGCGATACTGAGTTTACGCTCTGGAGTTGCGCCTATGCTGGCGGTCAGCCAATTATGGATCTCACGACCGCTCAGGAACGCGCCGAGATTGAGGATGCCGTCCGTAACGAGGCTTATAAGATTATCGAGAAGAAGGGCGCCACCTACTATGGCATCGGCAGCTGCATGGCTTCCATCACGAACTGTATCCTAAACGACGAGAATCGCATCTTGCCAGTTAGCAACTATGACGAGCTGAGTGACACTTATAATGGCTACCCGGCCGTCCTTGGCCGCCAGGGCATCGTACGCCGCCTCGGCCTCAAAATCACCGCCGACGAGCAGATTAAGCTCAACAATAGTATCCGCGCCCTCCAAGACGCCATTAATTCCGTCAAAGAGTAGAGTGTTGACAAAACGCAAAAAGTGTGCTATATTAGTATCATATACATTACTTCAAAGATGGCCACTCACTAGATAGGGTGGCTATTTTTGTGGTTTTATTGTATATTGAGGCAATGGAATTATTTATATATATTGTGGGCTCCCTCATTTTGGCTGAGACCACGGCATTAACAATTCGCGAATTTAGTCGCAAACATGTGCCGACGAAAAACACTCGTCGCAAGGTCTTTATCGATACGTCAACTTTAATGGATGGCCGTATTTTGTCGGTCGCAAAAGCCGGCTTCCTTGGCGATGAATTGCTCATCCCGCGTTCCGTTATCCGCGAGATGCAGCTCTTAGCTGATGGCTCCGATAGCGAAAAGCGCGCGCGTGCTCGCTTCGGTCTCGACGTCGCGAACGAACTCGAGCGCGTCGAGCTCGCCACGGTTGAGATATATCAGGATGGCGGTGAGCGCGTGAAAGTCGACGAGCGTCTACTTGAACTCGCCAAAGAGCATCACGGCATTATTTTGACCAACGATTACAATCTCGCAAAGGTTGCCGCAACCGAGAAGATCGATGCGATCAACATCAATGATCTTGCGCAGGGTCTTCGCAGCGAGTATCTCCCAGGCGATAAGCTTAGCGTTCAAATTGTCTCGACTGGCGCAAATCCGCACCAGGGCGTCGCCTATCTTCCGGACGGCACAATGGTCGTCGTTGATAACGCCGAGAAGTTCGCCGGCAACAAGCAAAAGGTCGAAATCGAATTTGTCCGCTACCTCCAGACCGCTGCTGGTAAGATGATGTTTGCGAAGCTCGTCGAAGCACCAAAGCCACGCGCTAAGCGTGCAGAGAACCACGGCCGAAGCCGTCAGGTCCCGCGCCGCAATAATCAGCACAAATAAAAAATAGCCCCGCGAGGGGCTATTTTTTATCATTCTTTTTTGTCGGTATCAGTTTCGGTATTTTCTTTTGGCGCCGTCTTTGGCTTCGTCCAGCTACCACTTGCGGTGTAACCAAGTGAATCCTTCAGCGTCACGGAAATACTTGTTGGCTCTTCGGTTGCGGTATAGTGGACCGTGCCGGATGATACGATGTCGCCTTCGCGTGCGGCCTTACCGTTGACGGTAATGACATAGCGAGTCGTGCGGCCAGTAATGTGATTAATCGGTACCGCAATCTCGTTGCCACTTACACTAATTGTGCCTACGCTCGGTTTCGCGTCGCTACAGGTGTGGACATCATCTTCCGCTTCGGCGTCGTAGCCCTCGGCAGTGATAGACTCCTTCTGAGTCATCGGATCGATAATCTTCGAAACTTCAACTTCGACACGAGTGCTTGCTGGCGTACAATCAGTTGCAAGCTTCTTTGAAACGCTATCGAAGGTCATCTTTTCGTTCGAGATACCGGAAGACTTCGACTTATTGTACCAGCTTGGCCAAATATCAGCTTTGCCGTTGACGGACATATGCTGCATGCCGGCCGGCTCGTTGATCTTATCGCCAGACTTCCACTTGCCGTCAGCGCCGTAAACTTCCTCGTGGACGCGATCGATATAGTTTGCGCTAATCTTGAAACAAATATCGTGCGTATCACTCGTAAGGACGCGACCATCGTGGTTGCCGTTCCAAATTGCAGTTGCGAGAACTGGAGAGTAAGTCATAATCCAAGAGTCTTTAGCGGAGCCGGCACCGTTTTCAGTCGTACCAGTCTTTGCTGCGAACCAGGTCTTGTTGCTGTAGAAGCCGGCGGCTCTTGCGAAGCTACCAAAGTACTGGGCGCGGGTTGGGATATCAGAAAGAATACTGGTTGTCATGTAGGCAACCTGCTCGTCGACGACGCGCGTGCCTTCATTGTCGGACCAGGATTCGATTACGTCGCCAGAGGCATTCTTAACTTCGAGGACATAGACGAGATCCTTGTAGACGCCACCGCGTGCGATCGAGGCGTAGGCATTTGCGTGTTCGACAGGGCGAACACCGCAACCGCCACCGATTGCCATGGAGAGACCGGCGGTTTCGCCGTTGGCGCAGTAGGATACGTCGCCAAGTTTGTGTGCGATATCAAGGCTGTTCTCGATACCATTAATATATAGCGCCTTAACTGCAAGAATGTTCAAGGAGCCGGCAAGGGCCTGGCGAATCGTAATCGGGCCATAGAATTTACCGGACGCGTTGCGGATGCGGCATTTGCCAGGAGAACCCTTACAATAAATCGCATCAATGTTTTCGTCCTTTAGGACGGTACCTGGACCAAAATTCATGCCTTCGCGCTGCATAAAGAGCGGCGTGTAATCGAGTACTGGCTTGATCGAAGACGCAGGCTCGAGAAGCGAGGTGGCGGCATTAACTTGGCCATATCCTGGGGCGTTCCAGTCGGAGCTACCAACCATTGCAATGACCTGGCTTGTCTCGACGTCGACGGAGACGAGCGTTGCGTTGTCGGAGTGGTTGCGGTAGAAGACGGTAGAGCCTTCGCGAATCGCGTTTTCGCCAATTTGCTGCGCGCGATAATCGAGCGTTGTCTTGATAGTGAAGCCACCTTCGCGCATGGTCTTGATGCCATACTTCGTTTCAAGCTGAGACTTAACTTCAAGCACAAACCAAGGCGCCTTCATGTCGGCATACTGGTCGGCTTCTGGGAGAATCTTTGCGATAATATCAATGTCTTTTGCGGCGTCAGCCTCTTCCTGAGAAATATAGCCCATCTCAACCATATTCTTTAGCACCTTGTGCTGGCGGCTAATGAGACGCTTGTGGCCGGCTGTATTGTACGGGTTGAGTACGGCAGGGTTGTTTGGCACAGCGGCAAGTAAGGCCGACTCGGCGAGGTCAAGGTCCTTCGCGCTCTTGCCAAAGTAGGTGCGAGCGGCCGACTCGATACCGTTACGGCGACCGCCATATGGCGATTCGTTGAGGTAGAGCGTAATAATTTGCTCCTTGTCGTACATCTTTTCGACTTCGATTGCGAGAATTGCTTCCTTGATCTTGCGCGGAATACCGCCGAGGCCACGGTCGCCCGCCTCGTCAGCGAAGTAAACCTGCTTAATGAGCTGCTGGGTCAAAGTCGAACCGCCCTGAACGGCGCCTCCGGTCAAAGTCACGAAAGCCGCGCGAATCAAAGCGCCGAAGTCGACGCCCATGTGGCTATAGAAGTTCTTATCCTCGATTGCGACGGTTGCTTGGCGCATGTAGGTTGAAATTTCGCTACCATCAACCACGAGGCGATAGTCGCCACTACCTTTATCTTCCCAAAGCACTTCGCCATTACGGTCGAGATAGGTGTTGACGGTGTTTTGGACGCGATTTGCGAGCTCTTCTGGGTCGATCTCGGCCAAATCTTTTTTGTAGTAGAGGAAGAGACCGCCGATAGCTATAATAACAATCAAAACAAACGCAACAAAAATCTTCAGCAAGCGAATCTGGTTATCGCGGGAGAACCACCATTTGAAGAAGCGGTCTGGGCGGAGACGAGCGAAGAAGCGCAAAAATGGATTCTTTGGAAGCTCGGCGAGCTCCTCGGCCTTTTTGCGTGCACGCTGATCCGCTTTTACGCGGCGCTTGTAAGCTAAATTAGAATATAGTTTCAAACCACGGCTACGAACATTTTCCTGAGGTTTCTTATTCTGGGCCTCTTTGTCGGCCTTCTTCTCAGTCTTTTTCTTCGCTATGGCTTTCTTAATACTCGCAGTTTTCTTTGCCATTACCTTATTATACAACACATTGCTTCGATTTTGATAATCAAAACGCTCATGCTTATATATTATTGCGCGACTACCGCCATGCGCTATATGTCCGGAGGGGAAGCTCGCGCAGGCTACGGCCGAGCGTGAGGAGCAGGCCGCCCGTAACGACGGGCCGGCCGGACGACGTTCTTCTCCGAGAACATATAGCGCATGGCGCTATTCGATGGTATAATATATAGTTATGAGCCATTATGATCCATTAAAAATCGAAGAAAAATGGCAGAAGCGCTGGGAAGAAGAGAAGCCTTTTGCCGCCAAAGACAACGATAATCGGCCGAAGATGTTCCTCGCCGAAATGTTCCCGTACCCATCAGGCGCCGGCCTCCATGTTGGTCATGTCCGCAATTTCAGCATCGTTGACTGTCTCGCTCGCTTCTATGCGCAGCAGGAGATGAATGTTCTTCGCCCATTTGGCTACGATACTTTCGGTCTTCCAGCCGAGAACTATGCCATTAAGACTGGCATCGCTCCGCAGGAAGTTACTAAGACCAACATCGACAACTTCCGCAAACAGGCCAAGCGCCTCGGCTATGCGATTGACTGGGACCGCGAAATCAATACTTCGGATCCTGCATATTATAAATGGACTCAATGGTGCTTCCTTCAGCTCTTCAAGAAGGGGCTCGCTTATCAGGCCGAGAGTTACCAGTGGTGGTGCCCGGTAGATCAGACCGTGCTCGCGAATGAGCAGGTCGAGAATGGCTGCTGCTGGCGCTGTGGCCACGAAGTCGAAAAGAAAAAGATGAAGCAGTGGTTCTTCAAGATTACTGCCTATGCCGATGAATTACTCGAAGAAATCGATTCGCTCGATTGGCCAGACAAGATTAAGACTATGCAGAAGAACTGGATCGGTCGTAGCGAAGGTGCTGAGATTGATTTCGAAATCAAGGATCACAAGGAAACTGTCCGCGTCTTCACGACCCGCCCAGACACGCTCTTTGGCGCAACCTTCCTTGTCCTCGCTCCAGAACATCCACTCATTACGAAGATTACGAGTGAAGATGCTCGCAAGAAAATGACTCAGTACTGCAAGGATGCGATTAAGAAATCCGAAATCGAACGCCAGGAAAACAAGGAAAAGACCGGCGTCTTCACTGGCAGCTACGCGATTAACCCAGCTACTGGCGAAGAAATCCCAATTTGGGTTGCCGACTATGTATTAAATGGTTACGGCACCGGCGCCATCATGGCTGTTCCTGCTCACGATGAGCGCGACTATGACTTCGCCGAGAAGTTTGACCTCCCAATCGTGAAGGTTATCGAGAAACCGGAAGATGTCGAAGATGATTCGAAGTGCTATCACGGTGAAGGTACGATCGTGAATTCCGGCGCCTTCAATGGCATCGAAACCGCTGAGGCTCGCGATGGCATTATCGACTGGCTCGAAAAACAGGGCATTGGCGAAAAGAAGGTTACCTACCGCATGCGCGACTGGCTCATTTCTCGCCAGCGCTACTGGGGCTGCCCAATCCCGATTGCTTACGACAAGAATGGCAAGCCACATGCTATCCCAGAAGATCAACTTCCGGTCATGCTTCCAAAGATTGATGATTACAAACCGGATTCTTCTGGTCGCAGCGCACTCGCAAAGTGCGACGAATTCCTCAAGGTCACGATTGATGGCGAGGAAATGACGCGCGAGACCGATACACTCGATGGCTATGCCTGCTCGAGCTGGTATCTCTGGCGCTATACTGATCCGCACAATGCCAAAGAAGCTTGGAGCAAAGAAAAAGTCAATTACTGGGCGCCAACCGACGTTTATTGTGGCGGCGACCACGCAGTTGCGCACTTGCTCTACGTCCGCTTCTGGTGCAAGTTCTTCGCCGACGAGGGCTACCTCGATTTCCGCGAACCAGTTAAGAAGCTTCTTTATAATGGCTACATCAACGCGCCGGATGGCAAGAAGATGAGTAAGAGTAAGGGCAACGTGATTGATCCGCTCGACGTCATCAACTCCGGTTACGGCGCTGATACGCTCCGTACTTACGAACTCTTCATTGGCCCATACGACCAGGATGCTGCCTGGAGCACCGAGGCGATTGGCGGCGTTTATCGCTTCCTCAATCGCTGTTGGACTCTCGCATTCGACAAAGAAATGCTCGACGAATCGAAGACTGTCGCGCTTCGCCATAAGACCATCAAGAAAGTTACGGAAGATATTTGCCGCAACTACTTCAATACTGCCGTCGCAGCGATGATGGAATTCGTGAACGAACTCTACAAGTCTGGCGCCGCGAAGGACGATGTGGTTGCGCTCGCAAAACTCATCAAGCCATTCGCGCCTCACCTTGCTTGCGAAATGCTTGAAAAGCTTGGCGCTGATGATGTCTGGCCAAAGTGGGACAACGCGCTTCTCGTCGAAGATAGCGTCGAGATGATTGTCCAGGTCAATGGCAAGCTCCGCGCCCGCATTCAGATTCCGGCCGAAGACGCCGCCGACAAAGCGAAACTTGAAGATTACGCGAAGAAAGATGCGAAGATTGCATCGATGATTGCCGACAAGGAAATCATCAAGACGATCGTCGTGCCGCAGGGCAAACTCGTCAATATCGTAGTGAAATAATAAAAAATCGCCTCGGGGGAGGCGGTTTTTATTCTTTCATCATTCGCTTGATTAGTTTCGCGTGGAGTACGACGCGCTCGGTTTTACTGTAGCAAGTCGATAGGGTCAAGATTTGGTCTGAGCCGCTCACGGTCGTATTGAAGTTGTGCGCGCTGCGATCCTTTAGCATGTTTGCGAATTTTTCGAATTCACTTTCCGAAGAAAAGAGCGTCTGAATGTAGTCGTTAGTTACTGGAATCTTATAAGCCGAGAAGATTTGCCACAAAGCATTTTCGTGGTCATTCGAGGTGCGCACTACGAAATTATTTTGGTCATTCAGCCAGCCGCTGGTCAGGATATTGCGGAGCGTACCAAACAAAGTGCCATCCATGCGGCCATGCGCGTAGAGAATTAGGTTTTTATCGGTGCCATCTACGTGGTTGCGGTAGTCGGAGAATACCCAGCCCGCCGTGTTGTAGGACTTATTGAAAGTATGCGTGAGGTAGAATTCGTTATTTGATGCTTTTGCGAATGGATAATTAATGTTCGTTCCTTTAACTTGCACCCAGCCGCCAACATCGCTATTAATCTTGCGAAGCTCGGTGAAATCGACGTCGATAAGCTTCATCTTGATGTAATTCCAATATGGCGTATCAGGCTCTTTCGGCTCGTCTTCGGCGATAATTTCGACATCTTCTTCGTCTTCGACCTCGTCGACACTTGCTGCCTGATTAATCTCTTCGGTCTGAGCGATAGTCTTGTCTGAGTCGATTTTCCAAGAAATAATTCGGACGCCAGAATATACCACGCCAATAGCGCAAATCAGCGCTATAACGCAACTTATCGTCGTGCGTG
>JAEEGL013667068.1_pt1 | contig 39644 bp, 33 predicted proteins | sample 9134231 | NCBI WGS metagenome assembly JAEEGL01 (sample SAMN16246548, study PRJNA631951) | gut metagenome | biome: gut microbiome; feature: rumen; material: fiber-attached | host: Bos | place: Iran: Karaj | collected 2018-10
CAAGACGCGCAACCGCATCTCCTGGCTGGAATGCGAGATTGAAAAACTCGAAACGCGGATGAAGGAAATCGAAACGGTCCTTTCCGCCCCCGGCCCCGAGGACGACATCATGGACCTCACCCGCGAATACCTTGAATGCAAACGCGACCTGGACGCAAAAACTGACGAGTGGGGAAGCCTGAGTCTTTAGTCCTCCCCGCAGCCTTATCTATCGGCTGCATAAGTATCTCGAAACCGTCGCTTCGCGACCCCTCCCACTGCGTGGGCCCCTCCCTCTTACGGTGCCGAGGGTGGCACGGGTTTCGAGACACCAACGCAGCCTCAAAGGCCGCGGGGGAGTATATGATTCGAGAGCAGAATCTTTATTTTGGAAGAGTAATCTCTATGAAAGAGAAGATATAAAAAATAGGCTAAGACAAGATTCTATAGTAGATTAAATTCAAGTGTAGATATTTGTAATATAAGGGATGAATTTTCCCCGTAGATACCTTGGTATATAGGGAAATTTAGCCCATTGAATTTACAAGTGTCAAATGTGGGTAACAAAAATGTTAAGTATATTAACAAATTTGTTATATTTATTGAAAAATAATCAGTTGGTGTAAATTTAGGGGAGCAGGGCGTAGCCGCCTGTTTTACAGAAGAAACAGCCGGAAACGTGCTTAGGATGTTCGGATGTGAATTTTGTGGAATCAGCCGTGGATTTCTCCGAGAATGCAACGCCGCAGGAGGTCTAATGCAGAGGCGGAAAAACGCTCGATATTGCGCTCCCGGTCGTTGTGGTAAACCCGCTTTTCGCTGACCGTTCCGCCGGGTCCGGAGACCGCGATCCAGACGGTTCCACCCTCGTTGATTCCGTCCCCCTCCTTGCCGGCCAGACCGGTGGTGGCGACGGCCCAGGTGCTGCCCGTAAGTTGCCTTGCGCCGCGGGCCATTGCTTCGGCGACATCGGCGCTGACTACCCCTTTTTCGCGGATTGTTTCCGCGGGTACGCCCAGTACTTTTTCCTTGACGGAAATGGCGTAAGAGGTGACAGATCCCAGGAAGTAATCCGATGCTCCGGGAATGGTGGTGATGAGGTGGGCGATTTCGCCGCCGGTGCAGGATTCGGCCGCACTCAGGCTTTCGCCCCGTTCGCGCAGCAGGCGCCCGATTACGGCCTCCAGGCGGTCTTCTTGCTCCGAGTAGATGCGAGACCCCAGAATTTCCTTCAGGGCCTTGATTTGGGCTGAAAAGCGGCTTTCTGCGGATTTTTCGTCCCCGCCGTAAACCGAGAGCCGGAGTTTGATGCCGGTCAGTGTGTTGGGCAGGTAGGCGAGGTGCATATCGGCGGGCAGTGCCTCTTCCCAGGGGGCGATGAGCTGCGCCAGGGCGGATTCGGCGAGTCCGTAGACCATCAGGTTCCGGTGGGTGATGGGCTCCAGCGCGTTATGGGCGCGGATATCCTCGATGACCTCCGGCAACATCCCCAGGGTTTCGTGGGGGACTCCCGGCATGGCGTAGAGGGTGGCCGCGTGTCCGAAGCGGGCTTCCGGAAAGCGGAAAACCATGATAGGCGCAGTGCCGAAACGGTTGGGTATCACCTCGCAGTTGGAGGGTACCATCGCCTGCATAAGGTTGCTTTCCAGCACATCCAGGCCGCGGGAGTGCAGGATGCTTCGTACGATGGCCTCCTGCGCTTCGTTTTTGACCATTTCCGGGCTGTTTGAGAGCTTTGTAAGCGCCGGCTTGGTAATGTCGTCCTTCGTCGGTCCGAGGCCGCCCGTGGTCAGGACGATGGGGTTTCTGCGCAGTTCGGCTTCCAGGGTGGAGAGGATGTCTTCCTCCCGGTCGGCGATGCTGACCATCCGGTCCGCGCGGATTCCGATTTCCCCGAGGGCGCGGGCGAGGTGGGAGGAGTTGGTATCGACAATCTGGCCGATGAGGATTTCATCGCCGATGGTGCATATGGAAGCCGTTGTCATCTGTTTTCGTTTTGACGGGACGAAGGTACTAAAAATTTGCCAACTATGCAGTTATTTCCTGGAAGGAGCCGTCAGAGAAAAAGACGATAATTTTTGATATTTCTTTTTGATTTACAGCAGATTGAAATGGCTTACTTAAAGTATTGATACTAATTTTCTCGGCGTTTTTAGCCGTTGGGCTTGGCTCACGGCGGGGAGTCGAGGGTTCTGCTGGATTCGGAAGCGGAGCGGCCGGCTCAGGAGCGGAATCTAAGGCAAGAGGGGAGATGGCAGCCGTTTCTTCTTGGACAGAAGAAAATAAATCGGGCTCCTGAGGGGTTAAGTCAACGATTTTTGCCGTTTTGTACATCTTTCCTTCGCCTGTGATCAGCCATTCGATATTCAGGGCGGGGTAGGCCTTGGTCAAGCTCTCTATAAAGTCAAATCCGGGCTTGTTTCTGCCTGATAGAATGTGAGATACGCTGGCCCTGGCTACGCCGAGGGTGTCTGCGAAGGAGGACTGGCTGATGTTCTCTGCGAAAATGAATTGTTGCAGCCTTTTGTTCATAGCAACATTTGTTAACGTTTGGTTTGCAAATGTAAACACAATTTTTGTAAATTACAAATGTTACAAATCTACACAGAGCTCTAATGAGTAGGGTTAAACGGGGAATAATATTAAAGTGTATAAATAGATTGAATAATATAAAATATTTATAATACGTAGTTTAGTGTGTTTCTTACAATTCAAATTTCGGGCTATTTGGACTATACTCCGGAAATTTACTATATATAGTTTATCTTCTACGAGAGATTAAATATTATAAGTTGTTGATATTACGGAATTTAATAATACTATAAAATTAGTATAAAATTTACTTATTATACAAGTGTATCGTATATAAAATTAAAACGGAAGTTTTTGTGAATATTACACTTGTTTATAGCCTATTGTGTAAATGTAAACAAGTATAAGCGTGAAAAATATACAAAGAGCGCAGCTGCTATATATGAAAAGCAACTGCGCTGTATATATTATAAAGCGTGCTAGAGGACAGCTGACATCAGCTCTGTGCTAATTGTCTTGACTGCGAGAGAGATTTTTGCCATTGTCTTTTCTCCGGGATAAGAGGCGCCGCTTTTATAAGCCCGCATTTTGCTTTCGTTTATCCCTGCATATTCCGCAAACTTACTTACATTGAAGAAGTCAAAGAAATTAAAGAATGATGGTATGTCATAATGGTACTCAACAGTAATGTCAGCCTCATTTGGAGCTGAATTACCATCTGAAATTTGCTCTTGAATAGCCTCTGATACGCTTTTCCGGAAGTCTGCCTTTGCCTCCGTAACTGACGTTCCAAAACCGCCGAAGAAGCTATTTCCTATACGATCTTCCGAATGAATTGAATAGAATCCATCGGAACCCTTCTCTATAATGGCAACAATCTTCATAATACAGATAAACGCTTCAACTCACTTACTTTCATAGTGCAGCGTTATTTAAATCACGAAACAAAAGTAACGAATTCGTTACTATTTTCCAAATATTTTTTCCCATAACCAAGCGCAAAGATAAGGCGCAAGGTGCCGTTGAAATATTTTTTCAACGGGTAAGTTGTATGCTAAGGGAGAAAATGGGGCCTGAGGCGGCTACTTGTAGTACTTCGGCCAGCAGGCTTTGAGGTAAGCCTTCAGGTTTTCTTCGTGTTTGTTGGGTCCGGGCTCGTAGAAGACTTTCCCGGAGAGCCCTTCCGGCAGAAATTCCAGATCGGCAAAATGTCCCGGGAAATCGTGGGCGTATTTATAGCCGTCGGAATAGCCCAGATCTTTCATTAGTGAAGTCGGGGCATTGCGGAGATATAGGGGAACGGCAGGGGATGAATCCTCCCGCACAGCCGCAAGTGCCGCATCTACCGCTAAATAGGCAGAATTGCTCTTGGGCGATGAAGCCAGGTAAATCGCACATTCGGAGAGGGGAATCCGCGCTTCAGGCATCCCGATGGAATGTACGATACGGAAGCAGGCGTCTGCAAGCAGCAGGGCATTGGGATTGGCAAGCCCGATATCTTCGGCAGCCAGGATACAGAGCCGGCGGGCAATGAAAAGCGGATCTTCGCCTCCGTCCAGCATCCTCGCCATCCAGTAGACGGCGGCATTGGGATCGGAGCCGCGCACACTCTTGATGAAGGCGGAAATGATGTCGTAATGCATTTCACCGTCCCTGTCATAGACGGCTGTGTTCTGCTGGAGACAGGCGGAAACGGCCTTGTTGTCGATGACAACCGGACCTCCGGAAGCCTTCAGGTAATCAATGACAATCTCCAGTATATTAAGCAGTTTGCGAGCGTCTCCGCCGCTCTGCCGCAGCAAGGCTTCATCCTCTTCCACGCGGATGTCCAGCTCGCTCAGCACCTCATCTTTTTCCAGGGCGCGATGCAACAGCACACGCAGGTCATCGGCCTCCAGATTCTTCAGCACAAAAACCTGGCAGCGTGACAGCAACGGGGTAATCACCTCGAATGAGGGATTCTCCGTGGTGGCGCCAACCAGCACGATGGTCCCGGCTTCTACGGCGCCCAGCAGCGCATCCTGCTGCGCCTTGTTGAAGCGGTGGATTTCATCGATAAACAGGATGGGCGCGCCTCCGGTACGGAACAGCGAATCCTTGCTCGCGGACTCGATGACCTTGCGCACATCGCTCACACCGGCACTCACGGCCGAAAGGGTATGGAACTCCCGTTTCAAGCTTCCTGCGATGATTCGGGCCAGCGTCGTCTTGCCTACCCCCGGAGGCCCCCACAGGATAAACGACGACAGCGACCCGCTGTCAATCATATTCCGCAGGATACACCCCGGCCCTACCAGATGCTTCTGCCCCACATAGTCATCCAGACTCGTAGGCCGCATCCGTTCGGGTAACGGTATTGTAGTTCCAATCATTTCTGCCTCATTTCACTGCTATATTGCGCTGTTGCGACATTAGCGAGTAGTCCTGCAACGTTAGGGCACATTTACCCGGATAGGGTTGCGAAGCAACAAGTGCCCGTTGTTGCAGGCTATTCGCAGAGCGACAGCGCAATCCTATAGCTTATTGACCGCTTCTATAATCTTTTCTGCAGGGGTATCCGGCTCAAAGACGATATCAGGCTCACGGAGCACATACCCCTTCTCCATGGCCTGCAGCGTACCGCCGCCGGTGCAGTTGAGCATCACCACATCCTCCTTGCCCACCTTGCCTTCTGCCACCGCCTTGGAAAGCGCCACTACGGCCGCCGATGCTGCCGGAAGCAAGTCATAACCCTCCAGGTTGCGGAAACGCAGCAGCCACTGCATAATCTCGTCATTGGAAGCGAGGAAGCAATCTCCACCGCTCTCGGTCAGGGTATCGAAAAGCCCGCCCGCGAGGCTGTAGGGCGGCTTGCGGTTGCTGAGCACCTTGGCCAGAATCACTTCCGCCGCGCGGCGACCTTCCTCGGCACTCATCTCCACGAGCTGCCGGCTGCCCGCCTTCCAGGAATCGTGAATGAGGGTGAAAGGGGAGTTCTGGGCCACGAACACCTTCATCTTGTTCTTGCCGAAGCGTCCGTCTTCTTCCAGACGGCAGGCATTCTCCCAGGCGGCGATAGCGCCGGTGCCGGAACCGACCGCCTGAAAATAGGCGTCAGGAATCCGGCCGATGACTTCCACCGCGCTGAGGACGGTCGTCCCCATACCATCGCGACGGGCTACGTTCTTCGCACCGCCCTCGGCAAAATAATCCGGACTCTGGCAGAGTTTTTCTCCCAGGCTGATGGCATCGAAATAATCGCATCCGTGCGGAACGGCGATCACCTTCACGCAATCGTCGAGTTTCTTGCGGAACCACATATCGTGCTGACTGTCCGAAGGGATGCAGATGACGATGGGGATACCGTTGTCGGAACATACCTGCGCAAAGGCGCGGGCGGTATTGCCGGCACTCTGCACCACCAGGGTGCGTTTCTCCTTTTTGGAAAGACGCGCGCAGACGCTGTAGGCTTCGGTCTCCTTGAAGGAGCAGGTAGGCATCCCGGCGCCGATTTTCGGGTTGTAACCGGAGAAAGTGATATACAGGTTATCCAGTCCGAGGTATTTGCCGAGTCCCTTGCTATGATAGGTGACCGGGGCATGGGAGCGCTTCAGGACCCGCTTGATAGGCAGCCAGTCCGCATAGCGGTACAGGCCGTCCAGATCGTTGCGCGGGGTGAACTGCTTGTTGGCATATACCGCCCGTACGAGGGACGGGGCTCCGCCTTCCGGATCCGCCAGGGTCCAGCCCTGGTCTTCGAAAATGCGGCCGGTGGCCACATTTTTCAGTTTATATTCTGTACCTTTAAATTTCATTGCATCGCTAGTTTCGATGGATTAATACTAAAACCGTCCGGAGGCGCCGCCTCCGCCGAAGGACCCGCCGCCAAAGCCGCCGAATCCGCCACTGGACGAACCTCCGCTGCTCCATCCGCCACCGCTGCTGCTGCCGCCACCACTGCTCCATCCGCCGCCAAAAAAGCCTCCGCCGGACGAACCTCCGCTGGAGCCACCGCCGGTAAAGGCTTTGGCCATACGACGGAAAATGAAGAGCATAATGAGAATGATGATGAGGGTAGCGAACAGATTGGCCACCCACTCTTCTTCCTCACCGCCTCCGTCCCGGGGCTCGGAAATCTCGCCGGAAGCGAGTTTCATCAGTTCCTCGCAGGCAAGGGTGCTTGCGCGCCAGTAATTGTCCCGGCCGTCCTTGAGTTGCGGCCCCATGATATTGCGGATGATGCGGGAGGCATAGACATCGGGAATGGCGCCTTCGAGCCCCTTTCCCACCTGGATGGAAACGTCAATCCAGCTTTCCTCCTCCGTACGGGACTTGAACAGGATCAGCAATCCGTTGTCCTTCTTGGAGCCGATGCCCCAATGGTTGGCGAGCCGCACGGCATAATCGGACACCTCCATACCGTCGAGCGTCGTAAGCGTTACGACACAGATCTGGTTGGAGGTAGAGTCGTCAAAGGCGACCAGCACCGCTTCCAGGCTATCCCGCTGCGCTGGCGAAAATACGCCTGCAAAGTCATTGACCAGGCGGGGAGGCGACGGTGGGTCAGGTATTGCCGCCCGCAAGCCCGTCAGGGCCAGCAGTGACAGTACGATGATTAGAGATTTTCTCACTTGATTTTAGAAAGCGACGACAGGTGCGGAAGAAGCGGCCTCATCCGCCTTGAAATACCCCTTCTTCTCAAAGCCGAAGATACCGGCGATGATGTTCGAGGGGAAGCGGCGTACCTGGGTGTTCCAGGTCTTGGCGGCATCGTTATAATAATTGCGGGCCACGGAGATGCGGTTTTCCGTACCTTCCAACTGGGCCTGCAGGTCCTTGAAGTTCTCGTTGGCCTTGAGCTCGGGATAGGCTTCCACGACGACGAGCAGACGGCTCAGCGCAGAAGAAATTGCGCTTTCCTGTTGCTGGATGGCAGCCACATTGTCCTCGGTAGGCTGGAGGTTGTTGCCGTAACCGCGGGCGCGGACGACCTCTTCGAGGGTGGAACTCTCGTGGGCCGCATAGCCCTTGACGGTGGCGACCAGGTTGGGGATGAGGTCAGCCCTGCGCTGATATGCGGTTTCAACCTGAGCCCAGGCGTTATTGACGGTTTCCTCGCCGGTGACGAGCTTGTTGTAGGAACTGATTACCCAGATCGCAGCCACGGCGACGATGGCCAGAATGATAATGGTAGTTTTTTTCATGATATTGGTAAAATTTAATTTTTATTCAGCAGATTTGACGCAGCGTATCGAGGCACAGAACGACTTCGGGTCGGCGCGCCCGATATACAGGACGGGGAATTTCTCGTTGATGTAGCGGTAGATTCCCATGCCGTTCCATTCGTCGGCCGTCCAGACGAAGGCACTGGTGCCGAATTCGTGGAAGGAGTAGATTCCGGGAACGGTATTGAGGGCGTATCCGGTGGGCAGCAGACTGAGGTTGGAGGCGTCCGTGATTTCCACCCCGCGCCAGTAATCCCACATCTTGACTTTGTTGAACCTCAGGTTCTTGCCCATCAGGCAGCCGGCTGCATCGCCGATGTCGTCCAGCGGATCGGCCGGAACGGTTCCGGTTACGGTAGCAATCATAGAAACCCAGTCCTGCGCCGTGGGCAGGGTCCAGCCCTCGGGACAGGCTGTCTTGGCTTCCTCCCAATTGTAGTAGCGGCCCAGAATGGTAGAAATGGCGGAAGTACCGTAGTTCATGTACTCTTTCCTGCTGGACAGGTAGGCGCGTCCGGCACCTTCCCAGGCCAGGTTCTGGCGCATCCACCAGAGATTCCCGATCTGGGTGGTGAAATAGATGCGTCCGTCCCGTTCGTCCATGATGGGAATGTCGGTGGTATGTACATCAAAGCCGGTCAGTGTCGCGCCGGGCATTTCATCCACCAGAATCAGCGTGGCGACGTCGGTCACCGCGTAGTAGTTCTTGGCATAGGCGCCGCAGGTCAGGGAGAAGGTCCCCAGCGTGTCTTTGAAAGTCAGGAGGTAATCCACTGGGTCGGTGAGGGGCTGGCTCTCGAAGCGGGCCGTATCGCGCTTTCCGGTTACGGAATTGTAGAAGTAGTATCCGATGCCGCCATCTTCGTTGCGTTTGGCCGTGGAAGAAAGGTACTCGGAGCCAAGTTCGATTTCCAGAAAATCGTCCGCCGTGTAAAAGACGGGCAGGGAAAGTTTGACTTCGCCGCCCAAAGTGGGAAGCGTCGGTTCCTCTTTTTTCTTGCAGGAAAACAGTGAGGCCACGAGCAAAGCGGCGCTTAAATATCTAATAATAGAGTATTTCATCATCTTGCAAAGTTGCAAAAAAAAGCGGGATTATCCTAATTTGTTTGCAGGGCGGCGCTCCTTCCCGCCAGCGCCCCGGTGGAGAAGGCGGTTTGGATATTGTAACCTCCTGTGGTACAGTCGATATCGAGCAGTTCTCCGCAAAGGAAAAGCCCCGGCTGAAGCCGCGATTCCAGGGTCTTTGGGTTCACTTCGGCGGTAGGGATGCCGCCGGCGGTGACGACGGCGCGCTCGTAACCGACGAATCCGGCGATGGGGAAGCGCCAGGAGCGCAGTGCGATGGCCAGTGCTCCGGGGCCCTTCACGGTATTGCCGTGTACGGCGATGAAAGCGGGAATCAGTTCCCGGGGCAGCAGTTTTCCGAGCACGGCGCGAAGCCGTCCGCCCTGTTCTTTCCACAACGCGGTCAGGCGCGCACTGAATTCAGCCTCGGGCACCCCGCTCTTGAGGTCCAGTTCCACGCAGGCTTTGTTGCCGTTCAGCAGGGCCTTGACGCACTTGCGGCTCATCGTGAAACCGAGCGGCCCTTCCAGCCCGCCATCGGTAAAGTCCACATCGCCGAAATGCTCTTCGACCAGGCTGTCGCCGATATAGAGCCTTGCGCCGATGTTCTTGAGTTGCACGCCGCAGAGTTTTTCGCCGAGGGCGGAAAGGGGCGTTTCGCGCGGGATATGGCCTTTCCCGGGCTTCCCGCCGCAGTCTTTATAGCCTTCGGGCACCAGCGCCGTCAGCGAGGGGAAAGTGGGACTGAGACTGTGACCGAAGGCCGCGGCGAAGCGGTAGCCGTCGCCGGTGGAACCCGTTCCGGGGTAGGAAAGGCCGCCGGTCGCCAGGATCAGTTTGGATGCGCGGTATTCGCTGCCATCGGCGCAGCGGGCGCAGAAGAACCCTTTACTGTCGATAGAAATGTCGGTTACGCTGCACTCCGTGATGATCTTTACCCCTTCGCCGTGACAGGCGCGCACCAGCGCATCGACGACATCGGAAGCATGGTGCGAAGCAGGGAAGGCGCGGTCGCCGCGTTCGACGACGGTCTTCATCCCTTCCCGCTCGAAAAAGTCGATGACGGCGGCGCTGTCGAAACTGTAAAAGGCATTCTTGACAAAGCGGCTGCCTGCCTCGATATGCGCGGAAAATTCATTCCAGGCCTTGGCGTTGGTGAAATTGCAGCGTCCCTTTCCGCTGATCATCAGTTTCCGGGCAGGCCTTGGCATTTTCTCCAGGAGGGTGACCTGCAGGACAAGGCCTCTTTCGCGGGCGGAAGCCGCTGCGAACCGGGCCGCCATCAGCCCGGATGCCCCGCCTCCGACAATCAGGATATCCGTCTTCATCTCCTTGCAAAGATAGGAAAAAAAGCGTATTTTCGCAGATTATGAATGTACCGCTTTTCTCCCTTATATTTACTTGTCTGACACTTTTTCTGCAGGCGCGTCCCGATGCTCCGGCCCGGCTCCGGCCTCCTTTCCTGAAGAAGGGGGACAAGGTGGCCGTCATCTCGCCTTCCTATGCCCCTTCGGGGGAGAAAGATACGACGGTAGTCGCCGCCTGCCGCCTGATGACTTCCTGGGGACTGGTGCCCGTCCTGGGGGCCCACGTCTATCATCCGGACAGTCTGCAGGTGGATCTGGGCATCAAGGGGAAGCCCCTTGCCCATCGCCTGGAGGATCTGCGCTGGGCTTTGCGGGATACTTCCATCAAGGCGATCATCCCTTCGCGCGGGGGCTATGGCGCCATCCATCTGGTGGATTCGCTGGACCTGGCGGATTTCCGCGCGCAGCCCAAGTGGCTGACCGGTTACAGCGACATTACCAATCTCCACCTGGCATCGCTCGCCGCGGGCGTCATGAGCATCCACGGCAATATGTGCGTCGATTTCTGGAGGCGCGGCGCCGACAACCCCGGTAACCGCACGCTCTACAGCCTGCTTTTCGGTACGCTGCCTGCCTATCACCTGCCGCGCAATCCCCTTAATGTCAACGGGAAGGCTAGCGGCGTGCTGGTGGGCGGAAACATGATTACCCTGGAGGCCCTGATGGGCAGTTCCTGGGATTTCCCGCGCGATGAACCCGTGATTCTTTTCCTCGAGGAAATCGAAGAGACGATGCACGCGGTGGACCGCCTGATGAACATGCTCGTCAAGCAGGGGAGACTCGCCAATGTCAGCGGCATCATTTTCGGCGGCTTTACCGCCTGCAAGCCGGATCTGAAATTCCCTTCCATCGAAGCGATGCTGCGGCCTTATGTGGAGAACCTCGGCATTCCGGTCTGCTTCGGCTTTCCCGCCGGGCACGTGGAAATCAATCTGCCGCTCATCGAAGGGGCGCAGGCGGAGTTGACGGTCAGTGACGAGGGGACCCTTCTTGAATTCCTCATGCCATGAAAGGAATCCTGAAAAATTATATTTCGACCCTGACGATGCTTTCCGGCGTGCTGGCTGGAGGTCTCATCGGAGCGTTCCTGCCGGCGGCGGCACCCTATCTCAAGCCCATCGGCGATATCTTCCTGAACCTGCTGTTCGTGCTGGTCATTCCGCTGGTGTTCTGCAGCATTTCGCTTTCTTTCTGCCGTCTCCGTTCCGGCGGGCGGCTGGGTGCGCTGCTGCTGCGTACGACACTTGCATTCATTGCGATCTGGCTGGTGTTCGGCGCTATCGCTTATGTGGCGATGCTCTTTTCGGGACCGCTCTCTTCGGCGGAAGTGGCCGTTTCGGAGGCGGTGCTGCCCGGGCAGAGCCGCGCGGAAGCCCTGGTATCGGCCTTCTCCGTACCGGATTTTCCGCTCCTTTTCTCGAAGTACAGTATCCTGCCGCTGATGATTTTCTCGGCGTTGCTCGGCGCGGGGATTTCCGCATCGGGAACAAAGGGGCTGCCGATGGTGAAGGCGCTCGAATCCTGCCACGAGGCGGTGCTGCGGGCGATGGATTACCTGATGCTGCTGGCGCCGCTCGGGCTGGGCTGCTATTTTGCGGATTCGGTCGCTTCGATCGGAGCCAGTGTACTCGGCGGCTATTTCAAGGTCTTTGCGCTGTACTGCCTGCTCGCGCTGCTGCTTTTCGTGGTGGTCAATCCGGCGATTGTAGTGCTGTTCCGCGGGAAATCGAGTTTCGTTGCGTTCTGGCGGCATATCGTGCCGCCGTCGCTGACGGCACTTGCGACGGCTTCGAGTTCGGTCGCCATGCCCGGGAATATCGAGGCGGCGAAGCGGATCGGAGCGGACGAGAGTGTCGCCGGAGCGGTCGTGCCGCTGGCGACCAACCTGCTCAAGGCGGGCTCAGTCGCGGGGGCTGTGCTGAAGGTGGCGTTCCTGATGGCTTTTTGCGGCCTGGGGACCCCGACGCCGGCCTGCATCGGCATAGCGATCCTTGCGGCTGTCGTCTCCGGTGCCGTTGCGAATGGCGGTGTGACGGGCGATCTGCTGATTTGTTCGCTGGTGGGGGTGGATCCCTCGCTGGTGGGTGTGGTGATGATCATCGGCACCATTATCGATATTCCCGCGACGCTGCTCAATTCGCAGACGAATGTGGTGGCGGCGCTTTTAGCTGATAAATCCAAGGTATGAAGAAGTTATTTGCCGTGATGGCTGCCCTCTGGCTGGGTGCCGGCCTGCTGTCTGCCCACCCGATCATATCGGCGTACCGCGATACTTATTTTACTTCCGGCATTCCGCTGGACCGCCCGATTAACGCGAAAACCGCTGACATCAAGTTCCAGCTGAGCCTGAAGTTGCATCCCATCGACATCGGCCCCAAGTGGCAGTTTTATGTGGCATATACGCACCTGTCGGTGTGGAATGCCTTTGCGGAGTCCTGTCCGTTCAAGGACAATGCCTATATGCCGGGTTTCTATTTTGAGGGGGACCTGGGCAAGGGGAACCGTCTGATCGCGGGCTATGAGCATCGTTCCAACGGAAGGCCGTATTACGGGAATCCCCTGAGCACGCCGGAAAAGGATGATTACAGCCGCGCGATGAATTATCTGAAGGTGGTCTGGGACAAGAAGTGGGGGAATTCGGACCTGGTCGTCAGTGCCCGTGCCGGCTTCAGTGCCGGTGTGGGGGACCACGAGCGGAGGCAGCAGATGTTTACGCAGGACCTTTTCCTGTATTATATGGGCTATGTGACGCTGGGCTATTGTTTTGACAATGGGAAGTTCGGGGCCGACGTGTTCGTGACGCCGATCTTGAACAAGTCGATTGCGAATGTGACGGCGGAGGCTTCCTGGCTGTTCCATCCGAAGTTGCCGCGGCTCTTCCTGCAGTTCCATTATGGCTTTGACGAGGCGCTGTGCGATTGTGTGGCGGGCGGCGTTGCACCCATCAGCCTTCGCTTCGGCCTCCTGGTCAGTGCCCCGGCTATCTGTAAACCGTACTAGATGAAAGAATTCGAAATAAGTTGTCCACTGGGCAGGGAACCTAGATTAAGGGAGATTGAGGCGAAGGCAGGGGGACTGAAATGGGTGCTCCGCAGGCGCTCGATCGATGCGCGCCGGGAGCCCTGCTGGCGCTATCGTTATGAGGCGTACGCCCCCGGAGAGGAGCCGGCACCCTATGTGCTGCCGGAACTGAAGGATGTGCACGATGCGCCCTCCGTGGCGGTGGTGGGTGCCGGGCCTGCGGGGCTGTTCGCCGCGCTGCGCCTGTTGTCGCTGGGGCTCAAGCCTGTCATACTGGAGCGGGGTAAGGACGTGCATGCGCGCAAGGCAGATATGGCCGCGCTCTCGACGCAGGGCATCCTGCATCCGGATTCCAATTATTGTTATGGCGAGGGCGGTGCCGGTGCCTTTTCCGACGGGAAACTGTATACGCGTTCCACCAAACGCGGGGATATTCGCGAGGTGTTGCATTTCCTGGTGGCTTTCGGGGCCTCGAAGGATATCTTGATCGATGCGCATCCGCATATCGGCTCGGACAAGTTGCCCGCGATTGTGGAGAATATCCGCAAAGAGATTGTCGCCAGGGGCGGGGAATATCATTTTGACAGCCGTGTGACCGATATCTCCGGTACTGACGGGGACTTTACGCTGACTTGTGCCGACGGCAGCCTCTATCGGGCTCCGAAGGTGATCCTGGCCTGCGGACATTCGGCACGCGATATCTACGAGATGCTTTTGTCGAAGGGATGGGCGCTGGAGGCCAAGGGCTTTGCGCTCGGTGTCCGGGTGGAGCATCCGCAGGAGAAGATCAACTGGCATCAGTATCACGGACAGTGGAAGCCCGGCGTACCGGCGGCGGAATATGCCTTTGTGGAGCAGGTGGACGGCCGCGGGGTCTTTTCCTTCTGTATGTGCCCCGGAGGCATCCTGGTGCCTTCATCGACGGAAGAGGGGACGGTCGTGCTGAACGGGATGTCGAATTCCGGGCGGAACGGCAAGTTCGCCAATGCCGGCGTGGTGGTGAGCATCGAACCGGAGGATGTGCCGGGAGATTCTCCGATGCGGCTGGCGGATTTTCAGCGTGAGGTGGAGCGGGATATGTACCGCTGGTGTGCCGCCAACCGGGGGAAAGGCGATCCGCAGCATCCCTTTGCCGCGCCTGCGCAGCGGATGGAGGATTTCTGTCTGGGTAAGCTTTCCAAGTCGATGCCGCCGACCTCCTATCATCCCGGCGTCATCAGTGCGCCTTTGCACGAATTGCTGCCCCCGATGGTGGCGGAGCGGCTGCAGAAAGTGTTTCCGCGGGTGAAGTTGCGCGGCTATTATACCAATGCGGCCTTGCTCCTGGGCGTGGAGTCGCGTACCTCGTCCCCGGTCCGCATCCCGCGCGATGAAGAGTCGCTTTCCTATGTTTCCGTGCCGGGGATTTTCCCTTGCGGCGAGGGAGCGGGATATTCCGGCGGTATCGCCTCCAGTGCGCTGGACGGCATCCGCTGCGCAGAGGCCTGCGCAAAATAGTCTATTGAAAAGGGAAGTGGGCGCAGACGGATTCGAACCGCCGACCCCCTGCTTGTAAGGCAGGTGCTCTAAACCAGCTGAGCTATGCGCCCGAAATTCGGGATTGCAAAGGTACGAAGATTTTTCGGACTTGCAAATTATATCCCGGCGCCGTCGGAGAAACTTTCCCTGGAGCGGCTTTGCAGTACCCGGGCGTTTTCCGGCACGGAATGCGTCAGCCAGATGTTACCGCCGATAATGGCTCCCGAGCCGATAGTGACGCGTCCCAGGATGGAAGTGTTGGAGTAAACGGTGACATCGTCGCCCAGGATGGGATGCCGGGGCTGATTGACCGGCCGGCCCTTTTCGTCGTAGCGGAAATTCTTTGCACCGAGCGTCACGCCCTGATAAAGGGTAACCCGTTTGCCGATGATGGCCGTTTCGCCGATTACGATGCCCGTCCCGTGGTCGATGGCGAAGGATTCGCCGATGGTGGCGGCGGGATGGATGTCTATGCCGGTGACGCTGTGGGCATACTCCGTGAGCATGCGCGGCAGCACTTTCACCCCTAAGCCGTAGAGTACGTGCGCGGTGCGGTAATAAATCATCGCCGTGACGGCGGGATAGCAATAGACGATTTCTTCGCGGCCGGTGGCGGCAGGGTCGTTCGCGGCAATCGCCTCGACGTCCGTCGCGAGCAGGCGCTTGATTTCAGGCAACTGCTCCAGGAAGGCCTCGGCGATGTCGGGATCGGTGATGGCCATCAGTTCCGCGGCGATGCGCGATGCGGCGACCTTGGGTTTTACGTCGCTGTAATCCGGAAAGACGGCGTCCTTGACGCTGTCCATCATCGCCCGCAAATGGTCTTTTGTACTACTGATTGAGGTCTGCATTACAGGGGATATTCATCGAAAGCGAAGAGTAGGGTGGAGAGGTAGCGTTCGCCCCCGTCGGGGAGCAGGGCTACGATGGTCTTGCCGGCGTATTGTTCGCTGCGGGCGAGTTGCAAGGCTGCGCTGAAGGCGGCGCCGGAGGAAATGCCGACGAGCAGTCCTGCCTGCGTGGAAAGCAGCCGCGCACCGCGGATGGCATCGTCGTCCGCTACGGGGATAATCTTGTCCACGACCGCTGGGTCGTAGGTGGCCGGAACGAAGCCGGCACCGATGCCCTGGATGCCGTGTTTACCGGCTTTTCCGCTGGAAAGGACGGGAGAGCCTGCGGGTTCGACCGCGCAGATTTCTACGGCGGGATTGTGCTTTTTCAGGGCTTTGCCTACGCCGCTGACCGTTCCGCCTGTGCCTACGCCGGCGACGAAGACATCGACCTTTCCTTCCGTATCGTTCCAGATTTCTTCTCCCGTCGTACGTTCGTGGATGGCGGGATTGGCGGGGTTGGTGAATTGGCCGAGGATGACGGCGCCCGGCGTGCTTGCTTTCAGGGCTTCAGCCTTGGCGATGGCGCCTTTCATTCCCTCGCTGCCCGGGGTGAGTTCGATGCGTGCGCCCAGGGCCTTCAGCAGGCTGCGGCGCTCGCGGCTCATCGTTTCGGGCATCGTCAGAACCACTTCGTAGCCCAGGCTGCGGCCGACCCAGGCAAGTCCGATGCCGGTGTTTCCGCTCGTGGGTTCGATAATCGTCGCGCCTTCTTTCAGGATGCCTTTTTGCTCGGCGTCCCGGATCATGGCAAGGGCGATACGGTCCTTGGCGCTGCCGCCGGGGTTGAAATATTCCAGTTTGACGAGTAGTTCGGCTTTCTGGCCTTCCAGACCGGCAATCCGCAGAAGGGGAGTGCCGCCAACGAGTTCCGTAAGGGATTGATAGATCTTCTGTGCTTTCATTTCGGGGGCGAAAAATACGCAACTTCCGACGCTTTTCCAAATATTAAGTGTACATTTGCGCTTATGAAAGCAGGATTAATTGTTGCGATGAGTTCCGAGTACGAGGCCTTGCAGCGTGCCGGAATCCAGGGTGTGAAACGCTCCGGTATCGGAAAGGTCTCGGCGGCACGGCTGGCGACGGAAATGATTCTTACCGAGCGGCCGGACTGTATCATCAATTCCGGCTGTGCGGGGGCGCTCGCTCCCGGCCTGGACTTGTTCGATGTCGTCGTGGGAGCGCAGACCGCGTATCACGATGTCTGGTGCGGTGAGGGGAACCTGCCGGGCCAGGTGCAGGGTCTGCCGCAGCGCTTCGATGCGGATCCCGGGCTGCTTTCTGCCGCCCGCAGCCTGCAGCGGGAGCGGAAGATGCATTTCGGCCTGATTTGTACCGGAGACCGCTTTTTCGAGCACCCGGAGGAGGATGCGAAGGTGCTGGAGATGTTTCCGGATGCCCTGGCCGTCGATATGGAATCGGCGGCGATCGCGCAGGTATGCCTGCATTACGGTGTCCCGTTCCTGAGTTTCCGCCTGATCAGTGACGTGCATACCAGTCACGAAGCCCAGATCAGCAGTTACGAGAACTTCTGGAAGGAGATGGGGGACAGTTCGTACGCCATCCTCCGGGAGTTATTGGAAAGGCTCTAATTCTTTCCGAAGACCTGGTTGATTAAGGCTTCGAACTCTTTAAAGGCAAAGGTGTCGGAGAGTTCACGGAGTGAATCGGCCAGGCCGCGGTAGTGCCACTCGTGGTCCTTCGGGTCCTTGGCGTGGAAGATTTTCCAGAGTTCGTCTCCCTTGACTGCATAATCCCGCGCAATGGCGCGCATATTCGAGAGTTTGTCGCCCATAGCGACGATCTTAGCATCGTGCGAAGCGGCGGCGAGCCGGTCGATGGCAGCCTTTTTGCGCGAATGCCAGCTGTCTTCTTCGCTTACGCCCGCTTCGAAGGTATCGCTCTCCGAAGCGACCAGAGCCGCGATGCGGTCGCCGAATTCAGCACGGATCTGCTCGACGGTCACGTCCGTATCTTCGACGGTATCGTGCAGGGCAGCCGCTGCAAGCAGTTCCTGGTCCGCTGTTATCGTCGCGACGATTTCCACCGCCTCCATCGGGTGGACGATGTAGGGAAAGCCTTTTCCGCGGCGTTCCGTTCCTGCGTGCGCTTTGACTGCAAAGATAATCGCGCGGTCAAGCAGTTCGGTATTCATGGGTTTGTTTGCCATAGGTCAATGCTTTAGTGTTTGTTTTACCAGGTTGAAATCATAAGTGACGGATACCGGGTCGATTTCGTTCAGGCGCTCCCAGGAGCAGATGTCCAGATGCGCCAGGCGTTCCCGTTTCAGTTCTGCTTTGCGGGTGGCGAATTGCGCCTCGTCAGCAAGGACGTAGGCTTGTTCTTCGAGGGTCAGCGGTCGGAATCCCAGCAGCAGTTGTTCCGCATTCCAGCGGGCGTGTTCCGTTCGGGCGAGGAGTTCTTCCAGATTTCCGTTCCAGTCTGTAGAGGCTGCTGCACTCCTTCTTTTAACGCTTGCGTGTGCCGTGTTGTAAAGATTCGACCACATCCTGGCCGCTTCGGACTTGGAGAGGGGTTCTGCGGTTTTTCCCGGTGCTTTTTCAAGTTGGGCCGCTTCCGCAATCAGGGTCCGGATCAGCGGAAGGTCGCAGGCCGCCGTTTTCATCCCAAAGGCCTTGAATTTCCGGAATCTGCGTTCGGATACGGTAGTGGCTTCTGCCAACAGGGCCAGGCTGGCATCCCCTTCCTTTTGGAGCACCGGAATCTGCAAGGCGGATTCCAACACACTTTCAGGTAGTTTAAGTGCCGTATCCAAAGCAGCGGCATCATCCTCGATGCAAACGGCGACGGTCAATCGCGTGTGGGAATCACGGGCGGATTCATCCAGGTATTCCCTGACGGACGGGGTTTGGACAGAGCCGTTGATGAATTCCCATTCCAGGTCCATGAAATCATCGCCCAGGTGTGTTTGCGAGGGCATAACCCAGGCCGTCTTTCCGACGGGCGTCCCGGCCGGAATAAAACGCTTGCGGCAGAGGGAAAACATCCCTTCCAGTTCACAAGACAGGGCTTGCATCCTTTCTTCGGCGCAGGGATCGATAAAACAGATCCGGGTACGCTGCTGAGCTTGAAGGATGTGATTGGGATAATGGGCAAGAAGGGCCGCTTCCCGGGCGAGCGCCAGACCGTGAGCGGACATGCCGCAGATGATCAGGTGGACGTAGTCCGAAGCGTCGGGCCGCATTCCCTCCGGTCCCTCGAAGGGGACGGCGCCCTTTCCTAAAAACAGTTTATGTGCCCACATATCGGGTTGGCTCATCGGGAAGAGTGCCAGTGTGTCTCCTACGGTGTCCATCCGCTGCAGGACGGGGAGGGTAGCGCTGCTTTCCAACAGCAGGAAACAGGGAACGGCAGTCCTTCCTTTCAGCGCACTGGAGGCATTCTTCAGGCAGCGGATGCATTTTTCATCACCGGCCTTGCCGGCTGAAGCATCGCCAGCAATGTGGAGTTCGACCGCCCGGGAGAGCTGCATTCGTTTCAAGTCTTCCGAAGAAGCCATGTCTCCGCAAAGGAGCAATACACGCAGCATTCTTTTCTTTCCGAGTGCAGAGCGCAGGACGGAACGGGCTTGACGGACATCGCTAGTCAGGACCAGGAAGTAGGTGCTTCGTCCTTCATCCATCATCCTCCGGATTAATTCCGGTACCGCAGAATGAAAGCCCAAAACGGCAGTGTGGCCTTTTACGCGGTAATCTGAATGTCCATCCAGATAATCCTTTGATAGCTTTTCAAAGAAATTGGTGAAGACCGAAGTGACGGACGCCACCAGTAATGCTCCGATAATGACGATCAGCCAGCCAGGACCGACGGACAACTGGTCGATGTCGCCGCTGGCAAAGAGGTGATAAAAGGCTATTTCGAAGATGCCGAGATCTCCCAGGTCCTTACGCAGCGACTGGAGTTCTGACATCGTGGCGATGTCGGCCATAATCATGAACTTCAGGAAAGCCACGAACAGCAGCCAGAAAATGACTGCTATGCAGAACGGAACGAGAAACTGGGAGAACCCGCCCTTGGAGAGCGCGCGCTGGATCAGCAGTTTCAGATTGGAGCCGAGAGCTATGCCGGATGCTTTCATCATCACAGATTAGAAGATTCTCAAAATGCTTTGTCCACGGGACCGGTTTGTGCCCAAGGTGAAGCCGGCGGAAATCACGAATTTAAAATCCTGTATGGGCACGTTGTACGGTTTGACGTCAAAAATCTTCGTCGTGCCTTCCCGAAGGAGGTTGGCCTGGCCGTAGAAGGCCTGGAGTCCTGCCTTGAGATGCAGGTTGAAGATGGGAATGCGGGAATTAAGCTCAAGTCCGAGAAAGATATCGTGTCCGGACATATGCGTGAAATACATGAAACTGCTTACATCGGGATACCAGGCGTAGGAGGCGAGCAGGTTGACATCCATATACTGGAAAATGGCGCCGCCCACCCGGAAATCTCCGTTGAGGAAGAGGATCGTCAACGCTGGAATCACCATAGGACCATGCCCTTCCGTATGAACGGACTCCCAGAATAAACTGCCCTTTGCCACGGAAGTTGACAGACCACGGACGATGGGGACGGTGCCGAGGCTGATGTCGGCAATCCGGTTATAAGACCAACTGAGGTCTTCCGTTTCATTATAACTGAACTGAGGTGCCCGCATAAGATACCAGTCTGCATTCAACAGGGAAACCCCGTTGGTCCAACTGAGCAGATTGATCTGGTTCTTCTTTTCGTCATCAAAACGGAATTTCCCCCTGTACATGCAGCGTTTTCCGTATCGGGTAAGTTTGACATTGTAGCGTGTCTTGCTCAAGGGCAGTTGTAATGTAACAGGGGTCGTAAGCGCGTCGTAATAGACCTTTTTGTCCTTTCCACGTCCCTTCGATATCATCAGGTCGTAGGAGTCCTTGCCCGAGCGGATGGTCAGTGGCCAGGCCTTTTCCAGGGACACATTCACGGGGTGGGAGAGTTCACTAAGATCTGTGGTAATTATCTTCGTCTCCGGAAAATATCCATCCTTGATAATGGTAAGGGCATGTTCTCCTTCCTTCATAGGCACGGAAACCGGTGTGGTACCTGCCGGAACCCCGTCCACGAACACCTTACAATATGCCGGCTCGGAAGTGATATAATAGGAACTGAAAGGGAACATGCTGATGGCAAGGGCCGTCTCCATGTCCTCTTCTATCCGCAGGTCGTACTCTTCTTTCGCGGTCCGGTAACCGGGTTTGACGATCCTGATCTTATACTGACCGCATTTCATGGTCTTGCCGGTCATCGGAATCTCTCCGGCCTCTTCTCCGTCAATCAATACTTTTGCCCCGGCTGCATTTTCTTCGTCCTTGAGGCTGAATGTGCCGCATAGGGGAGCCAGTTCAAAATCCAGGGACAGGCTGTTGTTTTCCTGGTCCAGGGCTATTTCGCGAGTTTGCGTACGGAATCCGTCCGCGGATACTTTCAGTTTGTAATCGTCATAGTACCGGAGAGGAATCTCGTTCCCTTCGTACAGGGCATACCAGGCAATGGGCTGGTCATTGTCGAAGTTGTGCAGGGTCCGGGGATGCAGGTCTATGGGGTTGCCGTTGATTTCCAGGACAGGCCACTCGGTGAATTCATAGCCCGTAGCGGGCGAAATGTTGACGGAAAGCGTTGCAAATTCCCTGTCCAGCCGGAAGACATAGGTCGTGTCTGACGGGGAAGAGGGGCTGACGGTCACGACGGTATCCCTTTTCATATACCCGTCTTTTTCCAGGCGGATGATATGCCGGCCTTCGGTAAGGGTAAACCTGTTTTTCAGCGTTCCCTGCTCGTCATCAATGCGGATGAGTGCCTTGTCGGGGATGGTGCGGATCACCACGTTTTCCGATACAAGCGGCCGTTCTGCCTGCGCGATTTCCAGTTTCGCCGTGATTTTTCCCATCGCGATCTCGATGATTCCATTGCGCGGTTTAAGTTCAGGATTGGCTTCGACGCTCACCAGCAGGGCGCCGGGCTCTGCCGTAGCGATGCACCATTCGGGGCACTGGCTGATTTTCCAACTCTGTCCGGCCGTTACTTCGATGCGGTTCGCGGAACCGGAGGCCCCCGCTTCAATCCGGCTTTCAGCGAGTTTCAATTCTTTGGACTTGGCGATTTCTGCCCGACACTGTCGGATGAGACGGTCTGCCGTCTCGGTCTGTGCCGGTGTAATGCCAGCCACTTTTTTTGCCGATTGCAGGACCTCAATGGCTTTATACCAGAGTTTCTGGGCGCGAAGTTCTTCCGCCCGTTTGCAGCGGTCTTCGAAGATGCCGGCCATGCAGATACCCTGCACCAAAAGCAGGGAGAGCAAAATCAAGACAAATCGCTTTATCATTTCTTTTCCAGTTTATTTTTCATAATACGCAGTTCGTTACTCTCTCTGATGGAGAGAGCATAATTGGCACACATCAGGGCATATTCAGCTTCAGCAGGACTGTCCTCCCAGAATGTGTAGGCATCCCGGGCCTGGTTGAGCCAGACCGTGTACATGGAATCGAGGCGGGCCTTGATGGTGAAGTGTCTCTTGTCAGTAGGCTCGCTGAAGCGGACGTACTCCGGCGTTCCTTTGTACAATACGGCGATGTTGTCTGAATTATTGAGACAGGAATCTGCCTGCTTGAGTGCGGAAATCTGCTGCAGGGTAGTCTCCACCGTATTCGGGCGGTCTTTGAGCGTGGCGGCGAGGCCGATCAGGGAATCCGCGCGGGCAATATTCCCTTCATAGGCGCATAGATTTTCATGGACCACATTTTCTGCGCGTTTTTTCTGGATATGCGTGTAAAGCCCCAGACCGAGCAGTATCGCCGGAAGGATCGGGAGGAACAACCACTTTTGCCATTTGTTATCCTTCTTTGTCTTTCCGAAGCCCATGGAAGGATTGGCAATGGCCTGCTGGATGGCTTCTATCAGTTCATCCAGGGAATGACTGCGGCTGTCCAGCCAGTTGACATTGCCCAGCAGGAACTCGATATCTGCCGGCATGGGTTCATCGTCCAACAGCCAGGGAATGATGCAGCCTATGCGTTTGTGGTTGAACGCATAAAGCACTTCTGACATGGTGAATTTGGACGCGTAGGAATTCTTTCCGGCGAGCAGGAGGAAAACAGACGAAGCGTCTATCGATTTGGCCAGAATGTCCGGGAAATTCGCCCCACCGCTAATGCCTTCCAAGTCGATGAAATAAGTAAGTCCGGCTTTGGACAACGCATCACAGATGGCCTTAGCCGCCTTGCTGTCCTTGCGGGAATAACTGATAAAAACGTCGTAATGCACGGATAATCAATTTAAGCGTGCAATTTAAGAATAAAATCCCGTTTGCGCAAAAATCAGCCTTCGCGGGTGTAAAGACGCTGTTCGGCGAGTTTTTCGTACTTGGTGCCCGGCCGGCCGTAATTGGCGTAGGGATGGATGCTGATACCGCCGCGCGGGGAGAAGAAGCCCGTCACCTCGATGTACTTGGGATCCATCAGGGCGATGAGGTCCTTCATAATCATATTCACGCAGTCCTCGTGGAAGGCGCCGTAATTGCGGAAACTGAGCAGGTAGAGTTTAAGGCTCTTGCTCTCGACCATCCGCTTGTCGGGAAGGTAACTGATGCGGATTTCCGCGAAGTCCGGCTGTCCGGTGATGGGGCAGACGCTGGTGAATTCCGGGCAATTGAAACGAACCCAGTAATCGTTGTCAGGGTGTTGGTTTTCAAAGGCTTCGAGGGCGGAAGGGTCGTACTCCGTCCTGTAATCTGTTTTTCTTCCCAGGGCCTTCAGGCCCTCGTCTTTGCGGTTGTTCATGAGAGACTAAATGGATTATAGGAGATACCGTTGTCAAAGGTATCGGTCTGTTCATATTGTTTCAGCCTGCTGACAATCAGGCTGGTGAGCGGCAGGATGATGATTTCGTAAATGACTTTGAAACTGACCTGCGCCAGCATCATCGGCAGCAGGGAGGTGACAGGGGCGCCGAAGAAGGCGATGGGCATAAAAATCAGCGAATCCGCAAATTCTCCGACGATGGAGGAAAGGATGGCGCGTACGCCGAAGCGTTTCCCTTTGTCGGCCACTTTCATCTTGCTGAGCACCATCGAATTGAGCGTCGAGCCCGCCCAAAAGGCCAGCAACGAAGCCGCCGCGATCCGCGGGGCCAGATTAAACATATAGTCAAAATGCGGACCGCCGTCCCAGAAAGAGGCCGCCGGAAGATGCACGATGAGCAGTCCGAAAAGGACGACGAGCAGATTCATCGCGAACGCAGTCCAGATGACAAGTTGCGCCTTTTTGAAGCCCCAGACCTCGGTCAGGCAGTCGCCGATGATGTACGAAAGGGGGAAAACGATGACCGCGCCGGGCAAATTCACGCCCAGGATGCAGACAATCTTACTCGCAAACAGATTGGAGGAAACGAAGCATACTACGAAGAGTATGGCCAGCAGCAGGAATGCCGTCGAATGTTTTTGATTCATCTTTGCAGTTTTTTAAGTGGTGCCTGTTACACTTGACTGCCCGTCCTGGGCAATCGCGCTGCAAAGATAGGAATTATTTCGGAATATTCTGTTGGTTCAACCACTCCGTGGGCGAGCAGCCACATATCGCAGAGAAGCAACGATAGAAAGTAGCCGTACTGGAGAAACCGGCTTCCTCAGCGAGCAGATTGATTTTAGCATCGGGGTGTTCCAGGAGAAGTCGCTGAACGTGGCGCACGCGGTAACCATTCACAAAATCCTTGAACGAGCCCCCCTGCATTCCGACAATGCAGCCGCGGACATAGGCCACATTGGTCCCCAGTTCCGTGGCGATGTCTTCCACCTTCAGATCCGGCTTGCGGAAAAACTGCTTTTCCTCCATAAGATACCGGATGCGGGTCATCATATCGGTGAAGGAGGTATTCCCGGCGTCGGGCTTCCTGCATCGTATCTTTCTCCGGACAAAAGCAAAAACAACTGCACAGAGCGCAAGGAAGGCTCCCGCTGCCCAGGCCCACCAAGGCAAGCCGCCTTTTTGGGAAACTTCCGTATGGAATATCCACGCCGATGCGACCGGGGAAAAATTTCCTCCTTCCCACTTGCTGTATCCACCGGCCATAGCAATCCTTCCGCCGGAAAGTACGGCGACATTCCAGTCGCCGCGCGGCAAGCCTGCAACCTTTTCCGGCGTGCAGTAAAATGTAACGGCTGCTTTCTTCCCGTCGAAAGCGGGGACACAATCAATTTTAGCCAGATAAAAGCGGCCCGGAACGTCCCGTCCGGTAAGCCAGGCGCAACAGGAGGACTCGTCCGCATAAAGCGTCTCCCACCAGCATTTGCCGCCGTCTATGCCTTCCACAGGGAAAGGCCGGTCGGTTTCGAGGGTGGAGAACTTCCCATCCCGCACGAAGAGTACGGCATAGGCGCTACTGTCCCGCTTCATCAGGGGTACCAAATAGGAATACGGGGCAATCTCACTGCGGGAATTGCCGTTTGCCGACCCTATGGGCATCCAGTCGTCCGGAACGGGACTCGGCGGCGTTTTTCCCCGCCAACTGTTCAGCGTACAGGGAACGGGCCGGCAATAGTCGTCCAGACCCCTGCCCAGCACCAGCACATTTCCGTCTGAAGTTTCAAACAACCAGGGACGGCAACTGCCCGTACTGACCGGACAGGTCAACGGCGCATCCATCCTGGTCCCCAGGGTAGCGGTATCCAGAATGGCGAGTGCGTCCTCTGCGTGGAGATTCCCGCACACGGCGATGCTGCCGTCCTGCAACTCAATGGCACTTGCAAAGGCCCTGGCCCGGTCCAGGATTCCCACGGCCGAGAATTGCCTCGATTCCGGCCTATAACGCTCGATACCAAAACTCTGTCCTATGCCGAAATCCTCTCCCATGCCTCCGCCCAAAAGAAAGGCGCCGTCGCGCTGACGCAGGCAGAAACCGCAATCGTGCGGATAGAGAGGGGCAGGAAGGGCTTGCCAACGACCGTTTTTGTATTCTTCCGCTGTCTGCGTACGCACGAATCCCGTCGTATGCCCGCCTACGGCCACTAATACGTCACCGTCCGGGGTAAAGAAAGCGTGACCTGCCCGAGGCACCTGCATATCCGGCAGACGCTCCACCCCGACAGGCGTGAAGGCAGTCAATATGAGCAAAAGAGATAAAGCGGAAATCATTATCCGCAAATATAGACCTATTTTTCAGAAAGTCCTATTCGTTGTTATAAACGGCGCGGACAGAGCATCCGATCTGGGGAGAGGTATGGTTGGTATATTCGGTGAGGCTATGCAGATAATCAATCCCCATATAGTAAATATTGGAACCTTCCTCGCTGTTCCTGGAACGGGACCACCAGTTCCCGGAAGTCACGACGCCCTGATTTTCGGAACGGTACATATAGCCGGCAAAGGGGAGGAAGATTTTATTGTCATTCTTCCCGACTACATAGTACCCGGCAACGCCGTTAAGGCTTCCTTTTTCCCAGCGGCATTCCGTCCTGAGGGCGTTCATCTGCTCCTTGGAAGGAGTTCTCCATTGCGGCCCCATATTCACATAGGCCGCATCGTCCTCTGCTGCCAGTTCCGCATTCGGGTATCCCGATTTCCATTTATAATTCGCAGGAGTGAAGGAAGATTTGGTCGCCGTCTCTCCCCAGGCGAAAAAGTCTCCGTATTCCTCCGGTTTGGAGGCGCCCACGTTGCACTCTGCCCAGAAAACGTGATAGGTCGTGCCGTCCGGCCGGGAAAGGACGATTCCCAAATCCACAGATCCTTCCGGAACGGTCACTTCATCTTCGACATCATCAGGATCGACTACAGGTGCTTTTTTCGCACAGGCAAAGAGCAGCAGGGAGGCTGCAAAAAGGATTGTGAAGCGTTTCATCTTGTATATTTTTGACGAAAATAGATAGATGACGGGGAGGAGCCATTCTCATTCCTGATAATCCGTTTCTCATTTTCGTAACGATTTGCCGGGACGGGGGAGGGATCAAGGAAAAGTTCTCGAAAATTTTGGCTAAATTTGCACATAAATCTATAAATTTATTTGTTATGAAAAAACTTCTCATTCTTTTGGCTGCTATGCCGCTGTTATTTGCCTGTAATATCGACACTACGATTGACGATATGACCAAGCTCTCCCCGACCATCAAGGGTTTCTCGTACAGCAAAGACGGGGCCTGCACCCTTGGAGATGCCGATGCGGAGAAGGCCTTCACCGCTTTCATTATCGCGGAATCCAAATTCGGCAGCCAGAAGGTCGGTAAAACCGTGGACTGTCAGGTACAGCTCAGCGGTAATTAATATACCGGGAAGCAGGATAAACTGGGTATCTATACCTTCCAGAACGGGAAACTGACCTGGACCAGCGGCGGTGCCAACATCGTTATGGACGGAAACTATACCGCCCTGAACGGTACTTGGAGCATTACCGTTACGGATAACGGCGACAAGGCTACATTGAAGAACGGCAGCAAACAGTTGAAACTGAAGTTCTGGCACGAGACGGATTAACCCGTCGGATTTTCCGGCCAGGAATGCTTGGGATAGCGGCGGCGCAGTTCCGCGCGCACTTCAAAATAGGTCCCGCTCCAGAAACTCCGAAGGTCGGTAGTCAACTGGACGGGCTTGTACCCCGGAGAGAGCAGTTCCATCAGTACTTTTTTCCTGCCGTCGTCCACCGTAGGGGTATCGAGGAGGCCGAAGCATTCCTGTAAGCGCACTCGCAGGACAGGGGCTTCGGCCCCCTGTCGGTATTCCAGCCGGATCCGTTTACCGCCGGGCAGGGAGATATGGCTGGGAACAAGGCGGTCGAGCGCCTGCATCTGCTTGTAATCCAGCAGACTGAGAATGGCGGCGCAGAGGTCGGTCTTTTTCAGGGAAGGAATATTCAGCGTGGGCGGCGCAAGCGCGGGAAGCCACTTTTCGGGGCAGGCAAGCAGGGCTTCCGTATCGACGGAAGGCAGTTCCAGTTCCGGATGCCAGGCGGCGAGTGTGCCGATACGGCGCTGGACTTGCGTCACTTCGTCCGAAAAGTCGAAAAGCGAGCGGCCTTCCTTACGGGCGGCTTCGCACAGGGCTTCCAGCAACTGTTCGCGGGGAACGTCGGAAAGGGGCTGCTGCCCGATCAGCAGATGGCCGATGCGCCATTCCCGCCGGGCGTTCACGGCGCCGTCCCGATGGTTCCAGCCGACGCAGTCCCGCCTCCTGGCCATTGCACGCAAGTCTTCCTTATCGACCGGTGCGGCGAGGAAAATGCGTCCGACGCTACCTTTTGCCGCATTCAGGCTGGCCGCGACAATCCAGTCCGCCGATGCAAGCGGGTCCGCGCCGTCCACACTCGCGCTGCCTTCAGAGGCGAGCAGGAATTTTCCGTGCCCTTCTTCCATCCTTTTGCCGATGCGTTCGGGATAGGCCGCGCAAAGCAGGCTCCCGCATTCGAAGGGATTGACGCTGCCGTTGTCCTCCTTTGCTCCTGCGATGCTGCGGTATTGCTGCGCGCTGCGGATGAGCGTAGCCCAGGCGCCGCCTTCGCCCTTCTGCCTTCGGGCGCGGCGCAGTCCCTGAATGCGCAGGTCTATGCCTGCTTCGTTGCATTGGGGCATAGGATCCCGGTCGTCCAGCAGGGCGGCGATATCAGTGGCAAGCGATTTATTCTCAGGCGTTTCCGCCTGCAATATCATATTGGCGATGCGCGGATGGCAGGGGAGCGCGGCCATCGCTTTGCCGTGCCGGGTAATGTTTCCTTTTTCATCAATGGCCCCCAGGGCAGCGAGCAGTTTCTTCGCGGCGGCAATGCGCTCCGGCGGCGGAGGAGTCAGCCAGGGAAGCCGCTCCGGCTGCGATTCGCCCCATGCGGCGATGTCCAGCACCGTTCCCGTCAGGTCCGCCTCAAGGATTTCTGGCTGGCGGGTCGGGGCCATCCGCTCCCGGGTGGCCTTGGACCAGAGCCGGTAGCAGGTCCCGCTGGCGGTCCTGCCCGCGCGTCCGCAGCGTTGCTCGGCCATATCGGCACTGATCCGGACCGTCTCCAGGCGGCTCAGGGCGCTTCGCTCGTCGAAAATCGGCCGGCGGCAGAGCCCTGAATCGATGACGGTGCGTACGCCTTCGATGGTGAGCGAGGTTTCGGCGACAGGGGTGGCCAGGACCACCTTCCGATAGCCCGCCTGTGATGGTGCGACGGCCTCCTGCTGTTCTTTGAAGGGCAAAAGTCCGTAGAGCGGCAGGACGCGGACGGACTCCGGCAGGCTGCCCAGCAGGGCGGCGCAGCGTTTGATCGACCTTTCTCCCGGAAGGAAGGCGAGAATGTCTCCTTCTGCTGAACGGAGCGCTTCCCGGACCTTTTTGGCGACTTCCTCTTCGAGCTTTTCCATCTGCGGGTCCGACGCGCTGTAGTACAGTTCGACGGGGTAGAGACGTCCTTCGCCGGCGACCAATGGTGCATCGAGCGTCTTGCAGAGGGATTCGGTATCCAGGGTGGCGGACATCAGGACGATGCGCAGATCCGGCCGCAGAAGGGCTTTGGAGGCGCGGGTCAGGGCCAGAGCGACATCGGCGCTGAGGCTTCTTTCGTGGATTTCGTCAAAGATGACCGTCGAGACGCCTTCCAGCCCCGGGTCGTCCGTAAGCATCCGCGTCAGAATTCCTTCCGTAACGACTTCTATCTGTGTTTTGGCCGATACGCGGCTTTCGAAACGCATGCGGTAACCGACGCGTTCTCCGGGACTTTCGCCGAGCAGCCACGCCATCCGGTGTGCGATTTGCCGCGCGGCGATGCGCCGGGGTTCCAGCATCAGTATTCGGCCGCCGGGGCCTTGCGTTGTCCCGGGAGTCCCGTCTGCCAAGGGGCCGGCACCGATCAGGGCCAGCGGCAGCAGGGTGGACTTTCCGGCGCCCGGCGGCGCACAGACCACCGCCGCCCCCTTTTCCCGCAAGGCTCTTAGCAATTCAGCGGCCAGTTGTTTCATCGGTTCATCTCCTGTGATTTTCAAATTTACGGCTTTTCCCAGAAATTGCAAAATGGCGTTCTTGGGGGAGCAGCATGAAAATTATGTCTTCCAGCGGCAAGTGGTGAGCATATCGGAAATTTTCATATATTTGTAAAAAAAATCACACTATGGGAAAATTTGAAATTTCTGTCAGGAAGAACGGTGAGTACCAGTTCAACCTGAAGGCTACAAACGGCCAGGTAATCCTCTCCAGTGAAGGTTATACCACAAAGTCAGCCTGCCTGAACGGCGTTGAATCCGTCAAGAAGAATGCTGCTGATGAGAAGCGTTTCGAGAAACTTACCGCCAAGAACGGCAAGACTTATTTCGTGCTGAAGGCTACCAACGGACAGGTCATCGGCCAGAGCCAGATGTATGCCTCTGAGGACAGCCGGGACAACGGTATCGCTTCCGTTATGAAGAATGCCCCCGAAGCCGAGGTGGTGGAGATCTAATTGAAGATAATCCCCATTTATTGATGCGATTTTGCTGTAGAGCGCGAGGATTTCCTCTGCGCTCTCTTTTTGTTGTGCATCAGCCATTCGACTAAATTTCTTATCTTTGCCCGGTTGCTATGGAAGGCATCAGGGACATCATTGCGAAGAGAATGCTCCGCCTGGACGGGGCGATGGGTACGCAGATCCAGAACTTGGGGCTGCAGGGGGATAATGAACTCCTGAACCTCACGGAGCCTGAGGCGATTCTGGGTATCCACCGCGCTTACGTCGATGCGGGGGCCGATATCCTGTCCACCAACAGTTTCGGCGCGAACGCCATTTCCCAGCAGGAATACGGTTATGCGCAGGAGGCTCCGGCGATGGCGGAAGCCGCGGCGAGACTGGCCAGGAAGGCCGCCGATGCCGCTCCGCGCAAGGTCTGGGTGGCCGGCAGCATGGGACCGACCTCTCAGTCGCTCGCACTTTCCAAGGACCTTTCGCAGCCTCTCAGTTTTGCGCAGATGCACTCGGCATTCCGCGCACAGGCGGAAGCGCTGCTTCGCGGCGGTGCGGACCTGCTGCTCCTTGAAACCTGCTTCGATGCGCTGAACGCGAAAGCGGCGCTCAGTGCCATCCGCAGTATCGGAGCGGATGTTCCGGTCATCGTATCGGCGTCCGTGGGAGAAGGGGGCAGGCTGCTGACGGGACAGAGCATCGAGGCTTTTTACGAGGCTGTCGCGCCCTTCGGACTGACCGCCTTCGGGCTGAACTGCTCTTTCGGCGCCGAAGGGCTGCTGCCGTTGGTACGCGAACTCGACCGCTATTGCGAAGTCCCCGTCATCTGTTATCCCAATGCGGGGCTGCCGGATGCCTTCGGGCACTATACGCAGACGCCGGAAAGTATGGCGGAGCAGATGCGCGCCTTCGACGGTCTGCTGAACATCGCCGGAGGCTGCTGCGGCACGGGACCGGAGCATATCGCCGCGCTGCCGGAACTCAGGCCGAGAAAACTGCCTGAAGCACGCAATACGCTGAAACTGAGCGGGCTTGAACCCTGTGAAGTCGGCGGAATGCTGCTGCTCATCGGCGAAAGGACGAATGTCGCCGGCTCGCGCAAATTCGCCCGCCTGGCGGCCGCGGGGGACTGGGATACCGCGTTGGGTATCGCCATCAAGGAAGTGGAAGACGGCGCTTCGGTCATCGATATCAACCTGGACGATCCGATGCTGGATGCTCCGGCGGCGATGCGCTCCTTCCTCCGTACGCTGGAGAACGAGCCGGCGGCGGCGAAGGCGGCCCTGATGATCGATTCGTCGGATTGGAAAACGGTGCGCGCCGGGCTGGAGAATGCCCAGGGACGCTGCATCGTGAACTCCATCAGCCTGAAGGACGGCGAGGAAGCGTTTCTGGCGAAGGCCCGGGAAATCCGGCTGCACGGAGCGGCGATGGTGGTGATGGCCTTCGACGAAAAGGGCCAGGCGACCTCCTACGAAAGGAAAATCGAGATTTGCGAGCGTTCTTACCGCTTGCTGACGGAAGCCGGCATTCCGGCCTGCGATATTGTCTTTGACGTGAATGTGCTGACGGTGGCGACAGGCCTGCCCGAACACGACCGTTATGCCCTGGATTTCATCGAGGCGGTGCGCTGGATCAAGACGCATCTGAAAGGGGCCCGTACCTCGGCAGGGGTATCGAACCTTTCCTTTGCTTTCCGCGGCAACGATGCGCTCCGCAGTGCGATGCACTCCGTGTTCCTCTATCACGCGGTGCGTGCGGGCCTGGATATGGCGATTGTCAATCCGGCCGCCCTGCCGGATTACAGCACGCTGGAGGCGGAACTCCGCGAATGTATAGAGGATGTGCTGCTTTGCCGGCGGGAAGGGGCTTCCGAGCAACTTTCCGCGCTGGCTGCCCGTATGCTCTCGGAGAGGACGCAGAAGGCTCCTGTGGAGAAAGGGCCCGTATCGGAGAAATCGGTGCAGGAACAGTTGGAGGAAGCCTTGCTGCACGGCCGTCCGGACGGGCTGGAGCCGCTGGTCAAAGGCTGTCTGGAGAAGGAAGGAAGCGCAGTTGCGGTCATTGAAGGGCCGCTGATGCGGGGAATGGAGGCCGTGGGCGAGCGTTTCGGCGCCGGGAAGATGTTCCTCCCGCAGGTGCTCAAATCCGCCCGGGTGATGAAAGAGGCGGTAGGGATTCTGGAGCCCTTTATGCCTTCGGAAGGCAGCGCCGGCAGGCGCCCCGTGGCGGTCTTCGCCACGGTAAAGGGCGACGTCCACGACATCGGGAAAAACATCACGGCCATCGTCCTGCGCTGCAATGGATTCGAGGTCGTGGACCTGGGGGTGATGGTGGAAAACGAGACCATCCTGGAAGCGGCGCAGCGGCACAATGCCGTGCTGATCGGAGTGAGCGGCCTGATTACGCCTTCGCTCTACCATATGGAAGAACTCTGCCGGGAGATGAAACGGCGGGGACTCGACCTGCCTCTCTTCGTGGGGGGAGCGGCCACTTCCGACCTGCATACAGCCGTCAGGCTGGCCCCTTTGTATGAGCACGTATTCCATTCACCGGATGCCTCTTCGGCAGCGGTGATGGCGGGGAAATATCTGATGGACCCGGCTTCCTTTGAGTTGGCTCAGAGGCAGCGTCAGGAGGAAGTGCGGCGCCTCCGGGAGGCCGCCGCAGCGCCGCTTCCGCGGCGGCGCGATTTCGCGCCTTCCTCCTTCCCTCACACCCTGCCCCCGGACGTGCCTTTCACGCAAATCCCTCTCGCAGAACTCCTCCCGCTTTTCAGTTGGAATGATTTCCGTGCCGCCTGGGGCGGAAAATGTACAGCGGAGACCATAGAAGAGGCTAAAGCATTATTAAAGGAAATACAGGAAAGCGGGGTGATGTCGGTCCGCTGCGCCTGCCGCTTCCTTTCCGTGACCCGCGAGGGAGATACCCTTCACTGGGGCGAACTCAGTCTCCCGCTGCTGCGGGGTGCGCAGGAAGGGGAGAGCCTGGCCGATTTCCTGCCGACGGAGGGCCAGGGAGTCATCGGTGTATTCGCCCTTGCCGTACACGACAAGGCCGGGCACGGGGAGGCTTGCCATTGCCCTTCCTGTCGGGACGAATATGCTTCCGTGCTGCGCAGGAGCGTGCGCGTGACGCTGGCGGAAGCCGCATCGGCCTGGCTGGACGCTCGAATCCAGGCTCCCGCGGGTTGCCGCATCCTCAAACCGGCCGCCGGTTATGCCGCCTGCCCGGACCATTCCCTTAAGCGCGATATCCTCGCCCTCTTGCCTGCGGAAATCGGCATACGCCTGACCGAAACCTGTGCGATGATACCGGATGCTTCCGTCTGCGGCTTTGTCATCCTGCACCCGGAGGCTTCCTACCCGCAGATCCGCCGTATCAGCCGCGACCAATATGACGCTTACGCCGCCGCCAGGGGCTTTACGCCTCAGGAAGCGCGGCTCTATCTATCCCATCTTTATGAAGATTAAAGACATCCTCCACACCAGTAAACCCTTTCCTTCGCTGGAAATCGTGCCGCCTCAGGCCGGAATGACCAAGGCTTCGCTGCTGGAAAGCATCGCTCCGCTGATGGAATTCAAACCGCCTTTCATCAACGTCACCACGCATCGGGACGAATATCGCTACCGCCCGCAGCCGGACGGCAGTTTTGTCCGCGAAGTGGTCCGCAGCCGCGTATCGCCGGTCGCCGTATGCGCCGCCGTGCAGTCGCGTTATGCGGTGGAAGTCGTGCCGCATATGATTTGCGGGGGCTTCAGCCGCTGGGATGCGGAGAGCCAGTTGCAGGATTTCCGCTTTATGGGCATCGATAACGTGATGGCCCTGCGCGGCGATTCGCTGGTGGGGGAGAAGCGCTTTACGGCATCGCCGGACGGGTATGCGCACGCATCGGAACTGGTGGAGGCCCTCCGTGCCCAGGACGCCGAAGTCTGCATCGGCGTAGGCGCTTATCCGGAAAAGCATTTTGAAGCGCCGAACCTGGCTTCCGACATCGCCAGGCTCAAAGAGAAAGTGGATGCCGGCGCGGATTATGTTATTACGCAGATGTTCTTCGATAATGCCAAGTACCTGAATTTCGTTGCGTTATGCAGGGAACAGGGAATCAGCGTCCCGATTCTTCCCGGCATCAAACCGCTGACGACGCGGCGACAGCTCGAACTGCTGCCCGAAGCCTTTTCCATCGATATTCCCGAGGCATTCGAAAAGGCGCTGCGCGATTGCGGTGATGACAAGGCGGCCTTCGCCCGCATCGGCACGCAGTGGTGCATCCGCCAGTGCCGCGAACTGCTTGCCGCCGGCGTTCCCGCCATCCACTTCTATACCGTCGGCGCTCCTTCCGCCGTCCTTAAAGTCGTTTCGGAGGTTTTCTGATGCATACCATTTATCTTGCCGGAGGTTGCTTCTGGGGCGTGGAACACTTCTTCAAAGGGGTGGACGGCGTCATCGAGACGATGCCCGGCTATGCCAACGGAACGCTGGAAAATCCCTCTTATGAGGCGGTCTATACGGATGCTACCGGGCACGCGGAGACGGTCAGGGTACGCTTTGATGAGGCGAAAGTGAGCCTGCAACAGATTCTGCGTTATTACTTTACCATCATCGACCCGCTTTCCCTGAACCGTCAGGGAGGAGATATCGGCACGCGCTATCGCACGGGCGTCTTTTATGCAGACGAGTCGGAGCGTCCTATAATCGAGGCGGCTTTTGCCGAAGCGGAGCAGCGCATTGGACAGAAAATCGTGACCGTCCTGGAGCCGCTGCGTTGCTTTTATCCTGCGGAAGACTATCACCGCGACTACCTTGACCAGCATCCCGGCGGCTATTGCCATCTTCCCCTCAAGACCTTCAGGTATCTACGCCTGTATCAGGACCTGAAATTGTTTTTGGGAGACGAGGGCGATACTGTTGCGCGGATGGCCAATGCCGCCGCCCTGATCCGGGAACGGATGCACTTTTTCTGGACGGGCTTTTACCGGGTATGCGGAGAACAACTTGTGCTCGGGCCTTTCCAGGGAGAGGCCGCCTGTATGCGCATCGGCTATGGAAAAGGCGTCTGTGGCAGTGCCTGGAAAGAAAGGCGGACCCTCGTGGTTCCGGATGTGGAAAAATTCCCCGGGCACATTGCCTGCAGCAGCCGTTCCCGCTCCGAAATCGTCGTCCCGCTCCTGCGCTCAGGCCAGGTGACCGCCGTGCTGGATATCGATTCCGATGAACTCGGCACCTTCGATGCCGTCGATGCCGCCTGGCTGGAAATGATTACCGAGCCTATTTAAGGCTGGCTTCGATGGCGTCGTCCAGGAGCCCGTTCATTGTATTCCGGATTCTTCCGCGCTCCTCTTTTGTAGGAACCGAGTATTTGCCGCTGTGTCCCTTCCAGGCGCAGGGGTGGATGGTCTTGCTGCGGGCCGGGCAGACGTTGTAGACGGACCATACGCTGGCCGGCGGGCAGGTGAGGTCGATGAGGCCCACGTTCACCACCAGGTCTCCTTTGAAATAGCGCATGAAGTTGCAGGCATCGTAATAGGGCATGATGGTGGCCGCCGGAGATTCCATCCCATCGCGCTCCAACGGCTTGGGCCAGCCGCTCGTACGTCCCCGAAGGATACCGCCTGAATCCCACATCGCGGGGACGTCCACCACAACCGTCGTCACGCGCGGATCCAGGCCGGCCAGCGCGGCGCTCTGGGCTCCGCCCTGGCTGCCGCCCGTGACCAGTACCCGTTTCCTGTCCCATTCCGGGCGGGAACAAAGATAGTCCAGGGCGCGTACCATCCGCAGGAACATGCCGCGGAAATAAAAGGACTCGTGGTCGGTCACGGTGCGTCCGGAATAACCGTGCAGTTCCTTCTCCATAGCCTCGTAGTAGGCGTCGTCCTGTCCGTTCAGAACCCCATGGGCGTTGATGTCCAGGGCGATGGCGCCCTTACCGGACTTGGCCAGGCTCAGGGCCTTCTTGACGGTGGCCTTGGTGTAGGATGCCGTCATCTTGCCGGCGCTGTGGGCGTAAATGGCAATGGGAAGGCTGCGTTTTCCGGCATCGAGGGGCATGGCCAGATAGCCGCGGACCGGACGGAAATCCAGACAGTTGATTTCCAGGTCATAGCAGACATACTTTTCCCTATCTTTTTCGGGAACTTCCACCGGGGTAAGTTTTACGTTCATCTTCTCCCGGCGCATTGCCTTCAGTTGTTTCTTCCAGAAACGGCGGAAATCCTTCGGTTCCCCGAAGCCCGGCAGGAATTCTTCCGGCGCCACGATGGCCCCCACGGTGGTGGAATCCTTCTGGTCCTCCGGATTGGCCAGGCGGACCATCAGCGCAGACGCTTCGTCATAAGAGCCGCTGAAAACCTCGGTTCTCCCCGCCTTCAGCAGCACTTCGTCCACGCCCTGGAACTTTCCGTTCCGGTAAACCTTCACCAGCGCCGGCATCTCCCTGTCGGCATCGGCATACACCCTGATGGTATCGCCCTTGGCGTAAACTCCATCCCAGCCCCTGTCCGGGGTAAGGTACACACTTTCCAGAAACGACTGCCCGTACGCGGCCGCAACGGCCAGAAGGCAGATGATGATGCAGAAGACTCTTTTCATATTACTTCAAAATGCGGTAGTAGTTTTCCTTGCGGGGTTTGACGGAAGGGGGGAAGGAGGCGGGGTAGCCGAGGGCGAGGGCGCCGACGCCCATCAGGCCGTCGGGAAGGCCCATTTCCTGCATCATCGCCTTGCCTTCCGGGGTGTCGAACATTTCCCGTTCACGGTTGATCCAGCAGGAGCCGAGTCCGATGGCGTGGGCGGCCAGCATCATATTGCCGAGCACCAGGGAGCCGTCGCAGACGCCGTTGGCCCATTGCTCCGGGCGGGAGCAGAAGACCAGGACATAGGTGGGAGCTCCGTAGAAAGGGTCGGTATCCGTTCCCCAGACCTTGCGGTTCATCTCGGAAATGCGATGGAGCAGTTCCGGGTTCTGCACGGCCACGATCCAGGGATCCTGCAAGCCTTTTCCGGTGGGGGCCCAGGTGCCGGCTTCGAGCACGGCCTTCAATTCTTCATCGCTGATCTGTTCCGGTTTGAATCTCCGGATGCTCCTGCGCTCGCGGAGCGCCTGTAAGACAATGTTATCCATATTATATTTAAATAATTACTCGTGATGATAGGGTTCCCCTTTCAGGATGGTGCAGGCACGGTATAACTGCTCGGCAAAAAGCACCCGGACCATCTGATGGGAGAAGGTCATTCGGGACAGGGAAATGAGGGCTGAAGCGCGCTCATACACTTCCTGACTGAAGCCGTAGGCCCCGCCGACGACGAAGACGATATCCTTTCCGCCGCGGCTCAGCGCCTCCTGCAGCCAGGCGGCGAATTCCATCGAGCGGAACTCCTTGCCCCGTTCATCCAGAAGGACCAGACGCGCATCGCCCGCCGCTTTCAGGATCAGTTTCCCTTCGCGCTCCTTGATCTGTGCCTCATCCAGTGCGCTGACACCCTTCAGTTCCGGAATCTCCTCCATTCCGAATTTCAGATAGTGCGACAGGCGGGAGGCATAGAGCGCCAGCCCTTCCCGCACCCAGGGCACGTCGGTCTTTCCGACCGTCAACAACGTTAGTTTCATCCCTGCAAACTTACACAATTTTTCACTACTTTTGTAATCAACTATGAGTCCCTGGATTGTTCTGGCTGTCATCGCGGCCTATTTTGCGATGATGATTCTCCTGTCGCGCCTCTCGACGCGCGGCGGCAATGACTTTTTCGGAAAAAAGAAAACCCCCTGGCCCTTCGTAGCCATCGCCATGATCGGTGCGGCGATGTCCGGCGTCACCTATGTGTCGGTTCCCGGAATGGTGGACGTGAGCGGAATGGGCTATCTGCAGTTGATGCTGGGCTGTGCGGTCGGATACGTTCTCATCGCCTTTGTGCTGATTCCCTTATATTATCGTTTGCATGTGGTCTCCATCTACGAGTATCTGGATCGGCGTTTCGGCGTGGTGAGCCATCGCACCGGAGCCTGGTTCTTCTTCATTTCCAAGATGTTGGGAGCGGCTGTGCGGATGTTCCTCGTGTGTCTGACCCTGCAGATGCTGCTCTTCGGTCCGCTGGGGCTGCCCTTCAGCCTGAACGTGCTGCTGAACGTGGCGGTGATCTTTGCCTATACCTTCCGCGGCGGGGTGCGGGCGGTCATCTGGACCGATATCCTCAAAACCGTCTGTATGGTGACCGCGGTGGTCCTGTGCATCGTCTTTATCGCCAGGAACCTCGGATTTTCGCTGCCCGCCCTGACGGATGCCATCCGGCAGTCGGAAATGTCGCGCGTCTTTTTCTTTGACGACATCGACCATCCGCAGTACTTCTGGAAGCAGTTCCTGGGCGGACTGTTCGCGGTGCTCGGAATGACGGGCCTTGACCAGGATATGATGCAGCGCGCGCTGAGTTGCAAGGACGGCCGCAGTTCGCAAAAGAATATGCTGGTGTCGATCGTGCTGCAGTTCGCGGTCGTCGCCCTTTTCCTCTGCCTGGGCGTCGCGCTCTACCTGTACGCCGCTTCGGCCGGCATCAGCGAGAGGGGAGACCTGCTCTTCCCGGCGGTCGCCACTTCCGCGAATCTCCCCGCCATCGTCGGCATCCTCTTCGTGCTGGGGCTCGTTTCGACGGCTTACGGCGCGGGCGGATCGGCGCTGACGGCGCTGACTACTTCCTTCACTGTCGATATTCTCCGCGCTGCCGAAAATGACCGTACGCGCCGGCGGGTGCATATCGCGATGGCCGCCGGTATGGTCCTTACCATCATCGTTTTCAATGCTTTGAATTCGACCAGCGCCATCGATGCGGTCTATAAGATCGCCAGTTACACCTACGGACCGCTGCTCGGGCTCTTCGCCTTCGGCATCGCCAGCAAAAGGAAGGTCAGGGATGCGCTGGTGCCGCTTGTCGCCATCGTCGCCCCGCTGATCTGCCTGGCGCTGCAACTCAACTCCGAAGCCCTCTTCGGCGGCTATACCTTCAGTTACGAAATCCTGCCCCTGAATGCCCTCCTGACCTTCTTGGGCTTATACATCATCAGTCGGAAGGCGTAATTTCTATCGCATTCTATTGCATTTTTCCAGATTTTTTACAAGATTTGCAAGTTGGTTAATTATTAATTTTCGTAGTATTCTTTATGGAAGAATTCGTTCAGAAGTATGTCAAGAGCTTCATGGCGGAGCTCGAGGCGAAGAACCCCGGTGAAAAGGAGTTCCATCAGGCGGTAAGGGAAGTGCTGGAAAGCGTCGCCCCTTATCTTGAGCAGTATCCCAACCTCATTGAGCAGAAGATCATGGAGAGGATTGTGGAGCCCGAACGCGTAATCATGTTCCGCGTTCCCTGGATGGACGACAAGGGGGAAATCCACATCAACAAGGGCTACCGCGTCCAGATGAACAGCGCGATCGGTCCCTACAAGGGCGGTATCCGCTTCCACTCCAGCGTGAACCTCAGCATCATGAAGTTCCTCGCTTTCGAGCAGACCTTCAAGAACAGTCTGACCACCCTGCCTATGGGCGGTGCGAAGGGCGGTTCCGATTTCAGCCCGCGCGGCAAGTCCGACGCGGAGGTGATGCGCTTCTGCCAGTCCTTCATGACCGAACTCCAGCGCCACATCGGTCCCGACACGGACG